>WBZP01001524.1_pt1 | contig 28215 bp, 25 predicted proteins | sample 5204301 | NCBI WGS metagenome assembly WBZP01 (sample SAMN12412401, study PRJNA552823) | activated sludge metagenome | isolation source: activated sludge from nitrification reactor of wastewater treatment plant... | place: USA: Pennsylvania | collected 2017 | reverse complement strand
ATATAAAAACCAGGTTTTGAAGCCGCTGTCCCTAACAGGATAGCGGCTTTTTTTGTGCCGGGTGTAAAATTCGTCGCGACGGAGCTAAGTGTCCTATATACTACAAAAGTATTAAAATATATGAAACTGTTGGTAGGTAGCCGATACATTCTTATATTTGCCCCTTCTTGACGGCTTTTCAAGATCTGCTTAAAACAAACTACTATGCGCTTTTTTCTCTGTACCCTGGCAGCTGCCTTACTGTGCATTCATTCACTCGTCGCACAGGTGCCTTACACTGCCAATCAACACGTACGCCCTTATACAGCCGGTTTTCATACAGGAGTGAACAATGGATACTTCCCGGACTGGACAAACGAAGAGATGGGAGCCTTGTCTGCCAAAGTCGGTGGCCGTAGTATGCGCGTCGGCATGACCGAGGAGATTGCAGAATTATTTGGCTACAATATTTTGCTTCCTCTTTTTCAATGGTATGAACGGCAGGGTATGAAAGAACATACCGTAATTCTAAGCGGCCCCATTGACTGGCATCGCGACGAAGTGTGGCATTGCCCGCAAGCCCGCGCAGCCTTATTCAAAAATCTGTATTTACCCGTTTGGGATGGCGGTGCCAATGGCACGCCTTATAACGACGACAATTATCTCGCCGCTTATACCTATCAAATGGCAACCACTTATAAGGGATATGTGCGCTTTTGGGAGGTATGGAACGAACCAGGTCTCGATCCTACTGGTGCCGCAGGATGGCTGCCTCCTGGCTTCCCTCGAAACTGGTGGGAGAATGACCCTGCTCCGTGCGACTATATCCTGCATGCTCCCATACAGCACTACATCCGTACCCTGCGCATCGTTTGGGAAGTTGTCAAAAACGTTGATCCTGATGCGTATGTCACTTGTTCAGGGTTGGGATATCCGGCTTTTTTAGATGCTCTGCTTCGACAAACTGATAATCCGCAGGGTGGCGCTGTCACGCCCGATTTTCCGCTGAAAGGTGGTGCTTATTTCGATGCCGTGGGTTTTCACTCCTATCCTCATTTTGACGGAAGCGTACGCTACTGGGACAATGGCTGTCAGTGCATGATCAATACAAGGCATTCCGACGGGGCTGCTGAGGGCATTATACGTACTTGGAACATTTATAAAGAGGTACTAAAAAAATATGGATACGACGACAGCACCTATCCTGAAAAAATCTGGAATATCACGGAAGGGAATATTCCGGGAAAAATTTTTGTTTGGGGAAACGAATATTTGGTGGGTGGCCCGGAAGTTCAGCGCAATTTTATCATAAAAGCAATGGTTTATATGATACAAAATGGCATTGTACAATACGACTTGTTTACTATATTCAACTCCGGAAATCCGGCAGAGGCCGGAGGCCCTTTCGAAGTCATGGGCCTCTACGAGTACCCCGTCGTACCGGGTACGGGAGCTGTACCTACCATGGAAGGTGTGGCCTGCCGCACAGCATCGTTGCACCTCTACGGCACTGTATATGATCCGCAACGCACCACTGCAATGCAACTGCCTGCTAACACCGGAGGAGGTGCTTTTCGCACCCCCGATGGCACGTATGTCTATGTACTTTGGGCTAAAACACTCACTGATCAGCAGGAGACTGCTGCCTTATTGTATGAAGTGCCTGCTGTTTTACAACCGAATGCCTTGCGTACAAGGTTCTGGGATTTTTCCAAAACTTTTGTGCAACAGGTGAGCAGCACTACTACGCTGTCCCTCACCGAAACCCCTCTGTTTCTGGTAGAAAACCCCGCCTGGGGGCTGCCAAAAACCGATACGTGGCCCCAAACTGATCTGGAATTGCATTTATCTGCCACACCTGCCCGCCCATCCGCAGGCGAGGAAGCCACCTTTTCTCTGACGATTTCTAACACTGGCGGCGTGGGTGTCACCGGGGTGGATGTGGTTGATTTTCTGGCATTTGCAAAACCTTTTTTGACAGATCGCCTTCGTTACATCTCCCATCAGGCCCCCGCAGGAACCGTTTATACAGCGCAGGCAGGCCGTTGGGAAATACCCGTCATAGAAGCGGGCCAGTCCCTCACTCTTCAGGTGCGAGCCAAAGCCCTGCACGAGGGCGCTGTCCGCATTTATGCACAAATAGGCAAAGCCGATCTGCCAGACCCGGATTCAGAGCCGCTCAACGGACAGTCGCACAAACGCGTGTACGAAGACGACGAAACATCTTTTATCCTCAATAATAATGGGTGGGTAGATGTGAAGGCCGATCTGGTGGCAGAAACCATGCGCTTCCCGGAAAAAGTACCTGCCGGCACTCAACTTCCCCTGACCCACATGGTACGCAACAACGGCCGCGCCGGAGCCAATGCCTCTGTGGGCCGCTACTTTCTTTCTACGGATTCTCTCTGGTCGCCCGACGACGTGTCGCTTGGCGATTACGCGGTTGGGGTACTTCTCCCCTACGCCTACGAAACCCGACAGGCCATACTTTCCCTGCCTCCGGGCTTGTCAGACGGGCGCTATTATCTGCTTTTTCTGTGCGATGCCACAGGTACCACCGATGAATTCGACGAAAACAATGTTTTTGCACGTCCGCTACACATCGCCAATCCCATCCCGCTGCTGGCCGACTTAGCACCTGCGCTGTTGCATGCACCCGACTCTATGCAGGTGGGACAGTCGGTCTCTCTATCCGTCTGCGTACAAAATAAAGGCAATGCTGTGTCCACATTTTACGAGCTGTCGGTTGCGCTTTCCACGGACACCATCGCCGACGCACAGGACCTGCCTTTGACATCGGGCCTTATGATTCCGTTGCCCCCCGGTACAGGCGATACCATCGGACTATCCGTCGTGGTTCCACTTGACTACACCTGGAGTGGTCGCCACTGGTGGCTGATAAAGGTGCGTGTTTTACAGCCCGGTCAGGAAAGTGATACGACTAATAATCAGTTAAGCCGCTCTTTTGCGCTCCATCTGTATATGCCTGCTGCTACCTGTCGGACTGAATTAGGCATTGGCAACCTGCTATGTGTACAAAATGGCCCGCAGGGCAGCGTAGAGGTCTATCGGGACACAGGCCGAGAATGGTTTAAGACCACGCTCGATGCCAAAGGCAGCCTTCAAAAAACCGAAGGGCCTTTCCCATTGGTCTATGACAGTGTATTGATACGTCATCAAACCCTCATAGTAAAAAAAGCAGATGGTTCCCCCGTGTGGCAATATCCGCTGCCCGCCGCTCTGCTGCGTCAGCTGCCCCACCCTGCGCAAGCCATTCCATGGAAAGGAGGGCAATGGCTCATCGGCGGCTTCCGCAAACACTTTGATCCACAGGGAATACAGCCCTTCCACGCAGACACGCTGGTACTACTTCGGGCCGATGCGTCCCTACAGGTAGTGGAGGAAATGCACTTAGCCTATAATCGCGCTTTGATAAGTGGAGACAGTTTGTATGCCCTGATTCCCGGTATCGGCGACCAGGTTACAGTAGTATTTGCCACCATTGCAGAAAATTTAATTGCCACCCCGCGGCTCACCTTCCTGCTGTACGATGTAGGGCTTCAAAAATCTGTCAGCGAGGAGGTCAAGTCCGGTTTTTATTTGAAATCCTATACACAAACCCCCTGTGGCAACTGGCGCTTTAAAACAGAGTACCTACAGGCATCCATTAAGAGCAATTGGCAGGGGACCTCGGTTTTTTATTTAAATCCGATCAATGCTGTCCTCCACCACACCTGGAGCGTGGGTACGGGCAGTTTGGACTATTTTGGCAGCTTTAGGACCTATAACTTTGCCTCCGGTCTGACCGATTCTCTGACAACAGGCTTTTCGATATGGCGCTCCACAGAACCCCTTCCCGATCTGGTACTGCGCCATCGTCCCAACGATACCACGGTATTTTTGGACACTATCCCCTTCGTACAATTCCAATATGCGCAGGCTACCTTGCACGGTGTTCTGCTGTTGGGTACAGAAAACGGGGGCATTTGGGCAGCCACGCACGACTGCAACCGGCCCTCTGTCAGCACAAATCCGGATCCAAGTCCCGTTGCCCTTCGGCTTTTCCCAAATCCTTCTGATGGGCAGCTCATTGTTGAGCATCCCGACGCAATCGGGGCCATGCTGACCCTGTGGCACATCAGCGGCACCTGCGTACATCAACAATTATTGGGGGCCATCCGCAGCGATCTGGACCTGCGCCATTTGCCGGCCGGCAGCTATATAGTGATGATTCAAAATGGACGAAGCCGTATTACATCAAAGATTATTTTGGGGCATTAGGTGTTAAGGGCAGACCTGATTTCAATACCAATTAACTATATCCCCCTTGTCCATCGCTTCCGTCTTAAAAACCCTTTGTTTTTGCTGGTCTGCCGGGGCGCGCTGGCCCGATCGGCTGTGCCTGATACAATGGGCAGTGGAAGTGAGCATTGCTTATCGCTACCCGGCCCGTTTCGCTCGAATGGTGAATGACCAGAACGCACGCCAGATTCGACTACGGGGGGAGGCACTGCCCGGGCAGGTTTGGCTGCGTCGGCAGGATTGGCCTATGTTTCTGGAACAGTTCCTGTACCAGGTCTATCGCCTGCCGGAACCACTGTCTGGTGTAGCCGTAGTGGTGGATGCCGGGGCGCATATCGGGTTGGCAAGTCTTTATTTGTCCAAGAACTTTTTTCCCCATGCCCGCTTCGTACTGATCGAACCTTCTGTGTACAATCGGGCGATACTTGAGCGCAATCTGGCTGCCAATGACCTGCATGCTGATGTGGCAGCAGGAGCGCTGGGGCCTGTTGCCGGCGTGGGTATGGTCACTAAGGCAATCGGCTATAATATACAGGTGCAACAGGAGCAGCGTAAGGGCGACCACGAGCAAGTACCCGTCTGGAACATGGCGGATTTGATGGAAAAATACCAGTTCAAAACCATCAGTCTGCTCAAAATGGACGTGGAAGGAGCGGAACAGTCCATTTTGGCGCATCACAACCATTGGTTACACCACACAGAGGCACTCCTGTTGGAGGTACACCCGCCTTTTTCATTTGCACAATTGCAGGAACTATTGGAGCCTTTCGGTTTTCGGGTACAGGTCACCCGCCATCCGGCCGTTGCGTATGCCACCCGCCTTCCTGGTGGAAACTCGCTGTAAGGCATGGTGAAAGTAATCAGAAGTAAAACACCTGCCTTTTTCAATCAGACCAATTGCAGGTGTCCTACAAACACTACTGAATCAGCGTAGCATAACCCTTGAAGGAAAGGTCTTCTCCACGTGGTCCTTTAATTTTTACTACATATACATAGACCCCGGGCGGCCCCACGGCCCCATTGCGCGTCCTGCCATCCCAGCCTACGTTGGGGTCGTTGCTTTCAAAAATCAATTCCCCCCACCTGTTCCAGATGGTCATGTTGAACTCCTTTGCGCCAAACAGCAGGCCATTGCCTATAAAGGTCTCATTGGTGCCGTCGCCGTTGGGGGTAAAAGCATTGGGCATAAACCAGCGAATTTCGGGGCGGAAATCCAATACTTTGGTGAGGGTATCCCGGCAACCACCCGGATGAGACACCACAAGCCGCACGGTGGTGGCACCGGTGTCGGGAAACGTATATACAGGGTTTTGCAGGTTGCTTTTGCCGGTTTTGCCCAATAGCCATTCCCAACGGGAGGCATCTGTCGAACGATCTGTGAAACGCACAGTGTTGTTCAGATTGGACAGCACAGAGTCCGGGTCAAAGGTGAAGTCCGCCTGCGGGGTCACATCCACCCGGATCCAGCCCGGAAAAGTATCGCTGATAAAACAATTGTATGGAGAAGTAATGGCAAGACCCACATCATACACGCCCGGCTTTTCGTAGCGGTGGGTGGGGCTGATAACATTGCGCACAGTAGTACCGTCGCCAAAACTCCACAAAATTTTATAGGTACTGTCTATGGGAGTCGTAAGGTTATTGAAAAAAATTTCCGCAGGGGCACAACCTGTATAGGTGCTGGGTTCCACCAACAGGAAGGTAGGAGCGGGGTACCACCCGATAAACTTAGTGGTATCGTGCCTGCATTTATTGCGGTCAGTCACCCGCAGGGTCACCGGATAATAGCCGGATTTAGCGTACTGATATACCGGATTTTTTTCAAAAGAGTTGGCACTGCCCGATCCGAAACTCCAGCGCCACTGCTCTATACCGGCCACACCCCTGGCTGCCTCCTTAAAAGTAACCGGCCCCACCGCACAGGTGTCGAAGGAATAGGTGAAATCTGCTTTCACCTCCGGGAAGATATTGATATACACATAACCGGTATCGCTGCATGCAGAACCCGGATTGAGAATAAGGCGGCCTCTGTAAAAACCCGTATCAGGGAAAGGCACAGTGATATTCCAGTTTTGTTGGCTGGTATCTTTCAGGATTTTACTTTTCAGATCGAATTCCCATTCAAAATACGTAATTTTGGAGCGATCCCGACTTTCATTATTGAACGTAATAGCAGTTTTTCCGCAGGAAGTAATTACATAACGTTTTGGTCCCACCAAGGAGTCTTCCTTGATGTCGGCAATCACGGTGGGTTTACAATTGGCCACATTGAACTGGAAATCGCGGCGCAGGGTGGAGAGCAACTGGCCATTGCGGAATTCCTGCACACATACGCCCACCACATATTGGCCGAGCATATTGGGGGTGCCGGTAATCATGCCCGTCGCCGGATTGATGGTAACGCGCGGAGCGCCTCCCATCGGGGAGAGCGAACTGTAACTGCCTCCAAATTGTACCTCATTGAACGGCGGCGCACACGGCGGGTTGGGTACCGCCCCTTCGCAGGAGGAGGCCTCTACGCCACTCAATATCTTACCGCCGCCCTTGTAGGGGGAGCAGAAGCTGTACACCAACAAATCACCGTCTTCATCTACTGCCGAGTGGTCGAACATAAGCGGGTAATTGCCACAAATAATCGGGGGCGGAAATTTTTTAAAAGTGGGGCTGTTATTGGGCATCTGTTGCGCTGCCGGGGTAATTTCTACAAAATAGGTGGCTCCCACATCGCCCGGTGTCAAAATATTAGAAATGGTCACATTGCGACAACAGCGCTGATATACAATATAGTAGGTTTCGTTGGAGACGGGCAAACGCCGCTCGAACGTATAAACCCCCTGTTCCACGCACACCGCCGGAATCTCGGCAATGCACTCGGGTTTTTCAGGAACAATTGCCGAAACAACCGGAGGGTTGGTTTGAAAAGAAGTAATGCGCTGATTATTAAAGAGCGTACCCCGATAAATGGCAATATTGGCCCGGGAGTCGAAAGGTGCACCCCCGCCATTGCAATCGCGGTAAATTTTCATCGTAAATCTGAACAAAATCCCGGCGGCGGCACTATCCACCCGTACATAGGTAATCTCGCCACCAATAATATGCATGGCTTTTACTTCTGTAATTTGACTTAATAAGACGGTCATCAAAAAACAGAACGGGACGATTTTTTTCATAATCAGGAAAGAAACGGCGTTTAAATAGAAAATAATTTCGCAGAACGCAAAGGAAACACGAAATTTGCGCTTTTTATCATAGAGAACGCTTTTTTCTCTTAAAATGTTGGGTTATGTATTTGCTAAGAGACGACATTTCTGAAATCGTACACCTGTTGGAAGAAGGGAAATTGATTTGTTACCCTACAGACACTGTATGGGGCATCGGTTGCGACGTTACCAACAGTGAGGCCATCAGCCGTCTGCGCCAATTGAAACAACATTCGGATCAGGAAGGATTGGTTATTTTAGTGTCCAGCATCGAGATGCTTAAACAATATGCCGTCAAAGTACATCCCCGCATTGAAACCCTTTTGACTTTTCACCTGCGTCCCATTACTATTGTTTATGAGCGAAGTGCCGGCCTGCCTCCCGGTGTAAAAGCAGCAGACGGTTCTGTGGCTATTCGTGTCACAGCCGACCCATTTTGTGTGGCTCTTATTGAACAATTAGGAAAACCTATTGTGGGTAGCATTGCTGCGGCCTGCGATGCACCTTTCCCGCCTACTTTTGGCGGCATCAGCAGCGCTATCCTCGGTTCGGTGGATTACGTAGTCAAGCACCGCCAAAATGACCGCGAACAGCAGCAGCCTTCCTCCATTGCCCGCTTGGATCGGCACTTAGAGTTGGAATTTTTAAGGGAATAAAGCCCGCCTTTGCAGTATTGTGTGTACCTTCGCCCGTCGTTTTTCAACTTTTTACTTTTTTAAATGAGTTCTTTTCTGTCGCCCGCCTCTGACCCTGCTGTTTTGCGGAGGCTTCCTGCTATTGTCAGGGCCTATCAAAAACCGGATACCCGGAAAGCCACTATTCAAATGCTCAACTCTTTTTTGCCTTTTCTGGGTATTTGGGTGATCATGTATTTGCTTCTGGATGTCTCTATTTGGATTTCTCTGGGCTTAGCAGTGGTCAACGCTTTCTTTTTGGTGCGTATTTTCATTATACAGCACGATTGCGGGCATCAGTCATTTACTGCTTCCCGTCGTGCCAATGACATTATCGGAATTATTTGCGGAATTATCAGCTTCATGCCATATCGTTACTGGGCCAAAAGCCATAATTTTCATCACGGCCACAACGGCATGTTGTTTGAACATCGCGACATAGGCGATATTCAACTCCTGACTGTGGAAGAATATCGGGCGCGTGGCTTTTGGGGGCGCTTGCACTATCGGCTTTTTCGCAGCATCCCTGTGCTTTTTATGTTAGGTCCGGTATATTATGTGTTCATTCAAAACCGCCTGCCGCTTATCCGCCTAAAAGGCTGGGAACACGCCCACCGTGCTCTGCTGCGCCATAATCTCTCTCTTGTAGCTTTCTATGTGGGAATGGTGTGGTTGTTGGGGTACAAGGCGCTTTTATTAGTACATATCCCCATTTTGGTAGGATTTTCGGTGATTGCCATCTGGTTTTTTTATGTTCAGCACCAGCACGAAACTACCTACAAGGCCTGGAAAGACAAATGGGATTATATCCGGGCTGCCATTCAGGGAAGCACCTACTATAAGCTTCCCAAGCTTTTTCACTGGCTCACCGGCAATATCGGCTATCATCATATCCATCACCTCAATTCTTTGGTACCCAATTATCAGCTGGCGCGCTGCCACCACGAAAATCCGATTTTCGACAAAGTAGCCAATACCATTACTTTTCGGCAAAGCCTGCGCTGCATTTTCAATAAGTTGTGGGACGAAGAGCAACAGCGCATGATCTCCTTCCGCGAATATGCCCGGCGCTATAAAGACAAATAATGCGGCAGGTTCTTTTTCTTGACCGCGATGGCTGCATCATTGAAGAGCCATTGTCGGATTTCCAGATAGACAGCCTCGAAAAGTTGCGCTTCATGCCCGGGGCGCTTTATGCACTGGCGCGTATTGCCCGCGAAACAGACTACGAATTCGTCTTGGTGACTAATCAGGACGGGCTGGGTACAGATGCCTTTCCGGAGGTCAACTTCCGACCAGCACACGAGTACATGCTAAACACTTTAGAGGGTGTCGGGGTGCATTTCAGCGCTATACACATTGATCGCTCTTTTGCACACGAGCAACTGTGTACCCGTAAGCCGGGTACAGGCATGCTTACTGCCTATTTAGATGGCAGTGTGGACCTAGCCAACAGTTGGGTCGTGGGCGATCGCCTTACCGACGGGGAGCTGGCCCGTAACCTTGGTACCCGGGCCATTTTGTTGCGCAACCACGCTATGATCGAAGCGGGCCTGCCGGGCTACAATCCGGAGGAACAACCCAATTTGCCCTTCTCGCTTGTTGCCAACGATTGGGAAGCCATTTATAAACACCTGAAATGTCCACCCCGAATTGCTTCCTATCGCCGTACCACCCGCGAAACCGATATTGAAATTTCGCTTCGATTGGACGGCAGTGGGAGAAGCGACATCCATACGGGCATCGGCTTCTTCGACCACCTGCTCGACCAGTTGGCGCGACACGGACAACTTGATTTGAGCATCCGCGCCAATGGCGACCTCCACATAGACGAACACCATACCATAGAGGACACTGCTCTGGTCTTAGGAGAGGTTTTTACCCGGGCATTGGGCGACAAACGCGGTATTGAGCGCTACGGCTTTTGCCTGCCCATGGACGATGCGCTGGCCCAAGTGGCTCTGGACTTTGGTGGACGACCGTGGGTGGTTTGGAAGGCCCATTTTAAAAGAGAAAAAATTGGAGAGTTGCCTACTGAAATGTTTTTTCATTTCTTTAAATCCTTTTCCGATGCCGCCCGCTGCAATATTAATATTCAATGTAGCGGCGAAAATGAACACCATAAAATAGAAAGTATTTTCAAGGCGTTTGCAAAATGCATTAAAATGGCAGTGCGGCGCGACCCGCAGCACTTAGAGCTGCCTACTACGAAAGGAATTTTGTAGAATTACCTAAAAACCATGACCATAGCCTGTTGTATCCCGTCATCGCTAATCAATCGCATGATATAAAAGCCCGGTGGCAGGTGTGCTACGTCCGAAAGTATAATTTCCGATATTTCAGATTTTTGGAGTCGAAATGTAACAGGCCACAGTTGCCCGCCGGCATCCGACAATTGCACGGCCTGCAAAACTCCCGGCAGGGGATTCGCTGTTATTAAGCGGAGTTCTCCTGCTGTGCGATCCGAGGCAAACATGCCCGGACGGGCATTGTTCAGGTATTTACCAAACACATATCCGCGCAGGGACAGCCAGGCACGGGTGACATCCGGCAGCCCATAGCCCCGATCATTGTCAGGGTAAGTGGACTGGTCGGCGCTTTCAAAAACGGCACCCAGCACCTCCGACGCTGTTTTTTCAGGAAAAGCACTCCACAGCGAAGCCACTGCTCCTGCCAGCATAGGGGCTGCTAAAGAAGTGCCGCTTGAGGTACCCAAATTGATGCCCGAGTAACCCGCCGTGACGATTTCATCGCCGGGTGCTACAAGATCGGGCTTGATACGACCGTCGGCAGTGGGGCCGACGGAGCTAAAATCCGCCCGCTGGTAGTTGGCGCTCACCGCCCCCACGGCGATTACCCCCGGTGCATCAGCAGGTACGCCGATATAGCGCCAGGATTGCGCCCCTTCATTGCCTGCACTGTTGAAGATCAGCATTCCCTTTCGGGCCGCAATGGTCGCACCCCGGGAGCCGATGGCCGTGCGCCCGTCTAATTGTTTATAGGTATGACTCAGAGCAGGGTCGTTAAAACCTGTATAGCCTAACGAGGCGTTTATAATGTCTGCACCCAAGCTGTCTGCCCATTCTGCCCCGGCAATCCAGTTGGCTTCTTCGATGGGAAACTCGCCGCCTGTATCCTCGGTTTTTACCAAAAAATAAGTAGCATCAGGGGCAGTACCTGTAAAATAGCCGGGTAAATGTCCCCCCATCACGGAAAGCACTGAAGTGCCGTGATAAGCACTTTCGTACAGGCCATGATCCCGTTCCACAAAGTCATATCCGGCAAACAGGCGACCTTGCAGGGCGAGGCTGTCAAAAAATGGCATTGTATCTACATTGGTAAACCCGCCATCCATCACTACCACATAAACCCCTGCTCCCCGATGTCCTGCCAAATGCAGGGCAGGTACCCCCAAAAGACCATTTTGCAGGCCTGCATGTCCCCAATAGAGCGCATTTGGCCCCGCCGAAGGCAGGGTATTCAGCGGCCTACGACCCTTTGCAGGGCGATTGCGCGGATTGCGCCACGACAAATTTTTCCCCAGATATTGCACTTCCTGTACAAAGGGCAATGCGCGCAATTTTACCACTGTAGCAGAATCGGCCACGACACTTACCGCATTAAGCCACTTCGAAATGCCGTGCAGGGTCGCCCCTGCCGTCTGTACGCCGCGCAGATAAGCAGGCACCGGGGGCAAATCCTCTTCCGCAACAGGAATGCTACTTTTGGCACGCCGCATCAGGGAACGGGCGGACAGGAATTCCTGCGGACGGCAGGTGCAATACGGAGTCCCCTGTTTGTCTTTAAAAACCACCCAGTATTTGCCGGGGACGGCTGCTTTTTGAGCAGAAACAAATGATAACAGGCCAAAAAAACAGCCGATGAAACAGAAATAATAAGGCTTCATACCAATCCAAAACGTAAAAACAGCGTTACTATTGGAAATCATCCAGTACAACGTGCATTTATTTTATAGCCTTCTGGGCAAAAGCCGCCTGTTTTTATCGGCCCTGACCCTGTTCATCTGTTTTTTGAGCATGTCAGCCCATACCGAAAGCTGCGCCCGCAAAAAAGCATCGGGCAGGGTACAAAAAGCGGCTGCTGGGCGCTCTGCTGCTTATATTTTGAAAAAAATCCAGACTGGTCTTCCGGCAGGGGTGCAATCTCTGAATGCCAAAGCCGATCTGTATGTAGCAGGTCAGGGCGGCTCCATCAATGCCAGCGCGTCCATTATCTGGCTGCGGGACAGTGTTGTATGGATCAATGTTCGGAAATTTGGTTTGGAGGCGGCCCGTGCGCTGATTACCCGTGATTCTGTTTTTACCCTCAACCGCTTAGAAAAAACTTATACGGCCAATGATCTCCGTGTTTTACAACAACAATATCACCTGCCAGAGGGGTTTGACCTTATTCAGTTGTTTGTTGCAGGCAGGCCCTGGTTTTTTCCCGATATTGCACTGGAAGCCGATATACAGGATTCTTTACATTGGCTACACGGGCAAAATGCCGGCTATACAGCAGATTATCATGTGGAAGAAGGTACATGGCAGGTGCGCAAACAACACTTCGGCCAACGCGGGGCGGAAAGAGCCGTGATGATGGATTTCAGCGATTTTCAGGAGGCCCCTCTATTGGCCATTTTTCCGGTGGCGCGTCGCCTGACTGCTACCAGCCCGGAAACAGGGAAAGTAGAAGTGGACATCCGGCTGCGAGACATGGAATGGAATAAGGCAACAGGATACAGATTTGAAATTCCGGCACATTACCGTCGGGTAGAAAACTAAGGCGACGGTAATATGCATGCCCTTGAATTTGTGAAAACGTAGTTATCAGGCACCTACAGGTTTTCAGATGCTGCCTTTCCCAATGATTTGCAGGATGCGCTCTGCGGCAGTGAAGGGAGAAATTTCCCCTGCTGCTGTTTGCTCCTCTAATAAAGGCAAGAGACGTTGTACTTCCTGATTCTCTTCCAAAAGTGCCTGTAATCCCTGCTGAATGGCTTCGTGCAGCCATTGACGCGCCTGCGTGCGGCGATTTTGCCGAAGCCAACCGCTCTGACGGGTCTCCGTTTCAAAAGCGCGGATGGCGGCCCACAATTCAGCAATGCCTGTGTTTTCGAGGGCGCTGCACTGTAAAACGCGGGGAATCCAGCCGCTGTTTTTGGCTGGCAGCAGGTGGGTGGCGTTCAGATAATGGACACGGGCCTGTTGTGCAATTTTCAGCCGTTCTCCGTCTGCTTTGTTCACTGCCAACAGATCGGCCATTTCCACAATGCCCCTTTTGATACCCTGCAATTCGTCGCCTGCCCCCGGTAGCAGCAATAGTAAAAAAAGGTCGGTCATGCTGTGTACGGCAGTTTCGGACTGGCCGGTACCTACTGTTTCGATCAGCACGATGTTGTAACCTGCTGCTTCCACCAAAGAAACTGTTTCGCGGGTTTTGCGGGCCACGCCTCCGAGGGTCGCCCCCGAAGGAGAAGGGCGTATAAAAGCCTGAGGATGTACAGACAGTTGCTCCATCCGGGTTTTGTCGCCGAGGATGCTGCCACCGCTGACTGAACTGCTGGGGTCTATGGCTAACACCGCTATGCGATGGCCTTTTGACAAAATATGCAAGCCCAAAGCCTCGATCAGGGTACTTTTTCCCACACCGGGTGGGCCTGTAATACCAATGCGTAAAGTGGGAGGGGCAGATGCAGAACACTGTGCTTCGAGGCCGCTGATGACCGCCCGGGCCAAATGCAAGTGCTCCGGGCGGGTACTTTCCAAAAAGGTAATGGTTCGGCCCAGAGCTGCCCGGTCGCCGCCCTGAATAGCAGCAATCAGCGATTCAGCAGGGGGTAAAGGGCGAAGCATAAATATTTACTATTTTTTAATATTTATTTTCGAAGACTGATCTTTTCAGGCTCCCAATATGCATTTGTCTCCTTCCCAGATTACGTGCATCCGGCCTCCTTTTAAAAGCCATTTTACCAAATCCGGCCCCAGTAACTCTGCCCGCCAGCCAGTCAGCAGGCTGTGATCAAAAGTGCCGGTGCGGTCTTTCAATTTGTTGAAATCGCCCCGGGGAAACAACAAAGCAGCACTAATTTCGTGTTCCATGCACTGTTTTTTCACCAAATGATAGAGCTGCTCCATTGTCCACTCGTGTTCAGGGTCTTCCTGCACCGGTTGCGGCAGGTTTTGCAAAAAGACTTTTTCGGCGGCGGTAGCTTCAGCGCGCCACAATCCCTGCCATTCCTCCAAATACTTGCGCCATACTCCTTCGTTGAGCGTGCGATTGGCCTTAAATCCGGACGCACCGTCTTTGATGCCGCGCACAATGCTGCTAACGTGGCGAATTTCGAGAATGCGCTCTTTAGGAAGGTTTATCTCCACGGCTTTTTCGCGCCGCCACTGGTGCAGCCGCATCAGAAACACCTGTCCCCTCAAATCCAGCTGGTGTATATAATCATTGGCTAAGACTTCCTTATAGGGATCAACGGCGTAGAAATCGGGTGTTTCCCATTTGCGGTTTTCCTCTCTGGCCCACGCTTCGCGGTGGACTTTCTTTAGTTTATGAGTCAGGCTTTCGTGTAGGTCGGGCAAATATTTCACATCCTCCACAGCGTAATCCACAGCTTTGGGATCCAAAGGACGGATACTCCAGTCGGTTACCGTATGGCTTTTGGCCAACTGTACGCCCAATTCGCGTTCGACAATTCTGCCAAACCCTGTGGGATAGTTATACCCCACAAATCCTGCCGCAATTTGGGTATCGAAGGTGTTTTGCGGCACCGTTCCATATAAATTATTCAACAGGCGGTAGTCATTATCACCCGCATGTGTAATTTTTAAGACCTCCGGGTCTTCCAATATTTCAAGAAAACGCGTCAGGTCGTTGATGCGCAGGGTATCTATCAGGTAAATGGCATCGCTCACGACCACTTGCATCAGGCAAAGCACCGGGACAAAAGTTTTTTCTCCGATGAACTCCGTATCATAACCAATCCAAGGCTGTTTGGCAGCAGCATCCATGACACGGTCGAAGTCGAATTGACGCTCAAGAAAGTAAGTGCGGTACAAGGAAAGACAGAATAACTGGTATAAAAATTTTAGAATACGTCTTCAACCCCGTGCAGCTGTAAGCCAAACGCATCGGAAACGCCTTTGTAAACAACTTTCCCCTGTACCACGTTGAGGCCCAACTTCAATTCCTGGTTCTCCCGGCAGGCTTTTTGCCAGCCTTTATCTGCCAATTGCAGGGCATAGGGCAATGTGGCATTGGTGAGGGCTACCGTGGAGGTAAAGGGTACTGCACCCGGCATATTGGCTACACAATAATGGACAATATCCTCTACAATGTAGGTCGGGTCGGCATGGGTCGTGGCATGGGTTGTTTCAAAGCAGCCTCCCTGATCCACTGCCACATCCACCATTACGGTGCCGGGACGCATCAATTTCAGCATGTTGCGTTTGATGAGTTTAGGAGCAATGGCCCCCGGTATGAGTACTGCACCTACAATCAGGTCATGCTGTGGCAGAAGTTTGCGAATGTTATATTCGTTGGAGAACATGGTCACCACATTGGCGGGCATGATGTCGCTCAGGTAGCGCAAGCGGGAAAGATTAACATCCAAAATGGTGACAGCAGCGCCCAGCCCGGCGGCCATTTTGGCCGCCTGTGTACCCACAATGCCTCCTCCGAGTACCAAAACGCGACCCGGCGGTACACCCGGTACGCCACCCAACAGAACACCGCGTCCTCTTACGGGTTTCTCTAAGTACTTGGCTCCCTGCTGAATGGCCATTCGCCCGGCTACTTCCGACATTGGGATCAAGAGAGGCAACTGGCGGTCTTTGGTTTCTACCGTTTCGTAGGCCAGACAAATGGCACCACTTTCAATCATGGCGTGGGTCAGCTCCTCGCTTGAAGCAAAATGGAAGTAAGTAAACACCAGCTGGCCGGGACGGCAGCGCTTATATTCTTCAGCAATTGGCTCTTTTACCTTCATGATCATCTCTGCTTTGGCCCACACTTCGTCCGCAGTGGCCAGTATATCTGCGCCATTGGCCATGTATTCTTCATCTTCAAAACCGCTGCCCACGCCGGCACCGCTTTGTATATATACCTGATGGCCGCGCCGTTCCATTTCCATAACGCCGGCGGGCGTGAGTGCCACGCGGTTTTCATTGCTTTTTATCTCTTTAGGTACTCCGATGATCATGCTGTAAAAAAGTAGGTGAAGTGGTGAAAAAATGGTCCGGGCATTTGGTTGGATGCCAGGGCAAAGGTACGACAGATTTTAACAAATCAATGCAACAAATAAATTGGTCAACAGGCCGACATTTCTGCTGCCCTGAAGCTGTTCATGGCTGCAAGGAAAGCCCCCGACTTGATTCGGGTTTCCTGCGGCTCGCTTTCGGGATCGGATTCGTACAGCAGGGTAGCCTCTGCGCAAAAGGACAACTCCTGCTCCCGGATATGAGCGGTGCGAATGGTGATGGCAGTATTGACTTCGCCGTTGAACAGCAGTCAGTCAATGCTCCCTCTAGGGCAATTGGTCGGTTCTAAATATGCTTTATGCCTTCCGGCATTTCGTAAAAAGTCGGATGCCGGTAGGCTTTATCTTTGGCCGGTTCAAAAAATGGATCGCTGTCGGCCGGATCGGAAGCCACGATATGCCGGGACTCTACGACCCAGATAGACACGCCCTCCTGCCGACGCGTATAGACATCGCGGGCGTTTTCTACGGCCATAGTGGCATCGGCGGCATGGATGGAACCAACGTGTTTATGGTTAAGGCCCGCATGACTGCGGATGAATACCTCCCAAAGCGGAAATTCCTGCATGGTTGATTAATATATTGAAGGGTTAAATGAATTTTTTGTGCTAATCAGCGGAGGTCTACGCTTCTGCTGTTTTCTGAACAATTTTTCCACTTGTTTTTTCTTTCAAGATCAATACCCGGCGGCCGTCGTGGGTGTGTTCTTCTGCTAAAAACCAGTGATCCTGGTCGTGTTCACGGAAAGGAGAAATGGGAGCAACCTCCTGCAATCCCCGCCAGTCCTCCAACGCAACCGGTTCCCATTGCCTGCTTTTGGCGGAACGACAGGCAGCATCCAAAATAGCATTGACCACATAGCCGTCATAAAAAGTTTCGGCAGGCGTTTTTTGCTGCTCCCAGGCATTCAGCATGTCGGTGAACATGGCATTGTAGCCCAGTTCGTGTATCTCATCGCCAACGGGAAAAATCCACCCTTGTGTACTTTCGCTTTTTTCGGCTAAGTAGTTGCTGCCTGCCCCTGAAAGGAACATTTCAAAACCAGTGCGCAAAAAGTTATTGATCCAGATGGTACCCTCCGTACCCATTACCTCATCGCGTAAATCAAGCCCCCCGCGAAACGCCCACGACACCTCAAACTGCGCGATGGCTCCGGTGGCGTAACGCACCAGACCGATGGCATGGTCTTCTGCGTCTATGGGCTTTACCTGTGTGTCGGCCCAACACATCACTTCTACCGGACGAACGTCTTTACCGATGAAGTTTCGTGATATTTCCACACAGTGGCAGCCAAGGTCCAATATGGCCCCGCCTCCCGACTGTTCTTTGTCCCAAAACCAGTCGCTGTGGGGTCCCGGGTGGGTTTCGCGCGAACGCGCCCAAAGGATGCGCCCCAACGCACCGCTGTCAATGGTGCTTTTAGATTTTAGAAATTTAGGGGTATAACACAGGTCTTCCAAATAGCCGGCAAAAATACCGGCCTCTTCTACCATGCGCAACATGTCCAAGCCTTCCTCTGCGGTACGTCCCAAAGGTTTGGTGCAGAGTACGCCCTTTTTGTGTTTGGCACACAGGCGCACAGCAGCTGCGTGGAGGTTGTTGGGCAGGGCAATGCAAGCCAGATGCACTTCCGGTCGCGCAATAGCCTCTTCCAGATCAGTTGTCCAAAAAGGGGTGCTGTAGTCCTCTGCAAATTTTTGGGCCGATGCCTCAGTACGCGAATAGACGCTTACTACCCGATCCTTGCTGCGCAGGCCGTGCAGAGAATTGGTATAAAAACGGCCGATAAATCCGGCACCAAGCATTGCAATATGAACCATAGACTAAAATGAATATCGCCGTTAAATGACAAGGCAAAGGAACGCGATTTTCTGGACTGTGCCTATCTTTGTGTCAACTTTTCTTCGGGAAGTTTGTTTCTATGCACAGTTTAAGCGACAGCCCCTTCTTTGAAGAGCGGTTTTGTTGTTTTTATTGTTTCACCATTCATTTTTATTGAAAATATGTATCCGATCCATCTTACAATGCCGATGTCCAAAGACCTTACCGACTTCGGTTTTGAAGCCCTTACCACTCCGGAAGCTGTAGAAAATGTGCTGGAACAGCAAGAAGGAACTGCTCTTTTATTAGTGAACAGTGTATGTGGTTGCGCAGCTGCCATGGCACGTCCGGGTGCCAAACAGTCTTTGGAAAACGGCAAACGTCCTGAAAATCTTTACACGGTGTTCGCAGGGGTAGATACAGAAGCCACTGCCAAAGCACGTGAATTTTTGCTGCCCTATCCGCCTTCTTCCCCTTCTATTGCCCTGCTGAAAGACGGCAAGGTGGTGCATATGTTGGAGCGTCGCCATATTGAAGGCCGCCCGGCAGATGTGATTGCTGCCAATCTGAAAATGGCTTACGATACGTATTGCTAATGGAGCAGGTATTGGTCAACCGCGTTGCACAAAGCAGATTGATTACCTTAGACCTCGAAGAGTTATATCCTTCCGGCGAAGTGGTATCCTTCGATCTAAAGGATCATCTTTTTATGGGCTTGATACTAAAAGAGAAGGATTTTCGGGAAGCGCTTAAAGCCCACGACTGGTTGCAGTATGTGGGTAAGAATCTTGCTGTTTATTGCAGTGCCGATGCTATCATTCCGCTTTGGGCCTATATGTTAGTGGCCACCTATGCTGCCCCTGTGGCGCAGGATGTCGCTCTTTGCCCACCGGAACGGTTTGTGGAAACAGCCTTCCTCAAAAGGATTGCTGCCCTTGACCTACAGCCTTACGCAGGCAAACGGATGGTTATTAAAGGATGCAGCGACAAAGAAGTTCCGGCGGCTGCTTACTTAGAAATTACCCGGCGTTTACAACCTGTTGCCCTCAGTATTCTTTTTGGAGAACCCTGTTCTACTGTTCCTGTCTATAAAAAGAGTGCCTGAAGGCTAAGCTTCATTTACGGTTGAGTCTTCTTCGGTTTCCTTTGTATTTTCTTCGGGTACCTGCTCCACAGGGGTTGCTTTATGGCTTTCCGATGCTTCCCGAAAAAAGCGCCTTTGAGACACCAGAATGCTGAATACGCCAATGGAAATGGCCGCATCTGCCACATTGAAAATAGGACTGAAAAAGAGGAATTGCTGTCCGCCTGCTATTGGCACCCATTCGGGTATGTCTATCCAACGGATGGGAAAAAAGAACATATCTACTACTTTTCCGTGCAGAAATTTGCCATAACCTGTGCCAAATGGCACCATTTGCGCCACGTCCTCGTGGTGATAGATGCCGGAATCAGTAAAAATCATTCCGTAGAAAGCGCTATCCAAAATATTGCCTAAGGCTCCCGCCGTAATGAGGCACATGCTGTAGATGAATCCGGACGGGGCATCCACCTTGATCAGAAGATAAATATACCAGCCCAACCCTGTGACCATGAGGATGCGAAAGAGGCTGAGCAACAGCTTGCCATAGGGCCAGTCAAAGGTAATACCAAAAGCCATGCCCTCGTTCTCCACAAAATGCAGACGCGCCCAGGAAAGCCCTGCTATCAGTACTTCTTCGTTGTATCTAAAATGTGTTTTAACGTATATTTTGGATGCCTGATCGAGGCAAAGCACGATCAAAATTAGTATAATGACGATACGCCCCCTGTTCATGGTTTCTAAAAAAGGGCAAAGAAACGCAGTTTTCCTGAACTTCGCCGTTTTTGCGCACGGAAACAGAGCAGTTTAGCAAAGAATAAGTCAAAACTGCATTTTAATACGGTTTTCCCTGTATCATCTTTTGCAGCGAGCTTGAATACTTGCCTGACTACGGCTCTGCGGTTGCTTCCGCTGTCGGCGGGGTAGTGGCGGGGTGTTCTTTTCTCAAAAAGCTGCGTTGAAACAGCAGAATATATAAGACACCTATGGTGATAGCAGCGTCAGCGATGTTAAAAATATAGGAGAAAAAGCGGTAAGTGCTTCCTCCGATGAGGGGCATCCATTCCGGAAAGTCAAAGGTGGTCAATGGAAAATAAAACATATCTACCACCTTGCCGTGCAGAAAAGGCGCGTATCCCTGACCAAACGGTACTAATTGTGCCACTTCATAGGACTGTTCACCCGACACGTTGAAAATCATGCCGTAAAAAGCACTGTCAATCATATTGCCAATAGCACCCGCTGTAATCAGGGCAATGCAATAGACAAAGGCAACAGGTACCCGGTGGGCAATCAGTTGACGAATGTACCAAAACAGCCCCCCGATCATCACTATCCGAAACACACTGAGCAATAATTTACCGTACGTCCAGTCGAATTTGATGCCAAAGGCCATCCCTTCATTTTCCACATAGTGCAATTGTGCCCATTCCTGACCCAACATCAGCACGGATTCGCCATAACTAAAATGGGTCTTGACATATATCTTTAACCATTGGTCGGCCAGCAGAATGAGAAAAATTACTGACCACACTTTATGTATTTGTTTCAAAGGAGCGCTGTATTTAATGAATGCCTACGACACGGCTTGTTGTCGTTATTTCGATTTTGGGAGGCAAAGGTACAGCGATTTTCCATTTCCATCAATAAAAAACCCGCGCTTAAAAGACAATGTGTTGTCCACTAATGCATACAAAAAGTAAAAGTGCGCTCCCTCACTGCGGTTGCCGACGCAGGAGTTGCAGGGCATCCCCACTCATTTTCAACGAAAAAGACCGCTGATCGTCGGGCAGATGCAGTTGATCCAGGGCAATATTCGAACATTCTAATGTGCTGTTGTTGCCTTTAGCTACTCGTATGTTCTTTATTAAAGAAGCAGAGTCCGTAATTGTTACGGTGGCTTCATCCAGATGCAAATACAGCACCCTTGCTTTTATATTGCTCATTTCCGTGTGGCTTTCCTGCTCTGCATAGACCGCCAGGCTGTCCGTAGAAAAGTCTCCTATTTTTACATTGGATTGAAAAGCATACACGCCTACAATATTGGGAGCCATAATTTCGGCCACCGAGTGTACCCTCCTGTTGCTATTGTAGCCTTTTAAATAAAGGGTGTCGCCACTGACGCGCCATTGAATAGAATCCTTCATGTCCTCGTGGATGTATAGCGAAGGTTTTTCTGCCTGCCGAATATGGGCCGTACCCGCTCTTCGGGGCTGGGCAGCATTTTTAGTGTTTTTGCTAACCATGTTGCCGATGTACAGAACAACATATCGAAAATTTGGAATTTCCTGTTGAACATAATTCCGGTAAGGATCATCGAAATTATAAGCAGCAACGGCGCTTTTTAGCTGAAGGTTGGAAACAACCATGAGCGCCACAAAAAGCAGGGTAAAACCCAACATCAGGGAATGGGTGTATTTGCGCATATTTTGAAAATGGATGAAAGGATGAAAGAAGAAACATTTTACTCAAATTGGTAATCGCGGTAGCGTTGTTCAATTTCCTTGAAGGGAATGTCAAGCAGGTGGAGCGAACGTAAAAACACCGGCAGCTCCTGATTGAGAAACTGCTCGCGCCGAAGTGTTCTTATTTTATGGGGGGCTTCTTCGTCAGCAAAGTAGCCCACGCCCCGGCGATTGACAATGATGCCTTTTTGTTCTAAAAATTCGTAGCTGCGCACCACCGTGTTGGGATTCACCTGTACTTCTATGGCGAGATCGCGCATGGAAGGAATACGGCTGCCAGGCGGCCATTGTCCCAGCAAGATGCGTTCGCAGGCCAATTCTGCAATCTGTATATAAATGGGTTGATTTTCTTTAAAATTCATGGAGAAAGCAGTCTGAAAGTTAAGCAATTTCGGTTTCGCGCAGGCGAAACCAGGAGAGTAGCCATACGAAAAACGGCGTGCAATACCCCAGAAAGACGGAGAACATTTCTCCCGATTGTTTTGAGAGGAAAATCTTGTCCGACTGCTGTGCAGCTGTGTTTAGTATCTGTACCGATTCGAATAATTCGCCGCTCACTATCCAGTTGCTGTTTTGATCTGCCGGAATACAAACTTTCACCAACCAGTGGTTCAGCAAAGACACTGCGATAATCAGCATGGCAAACATTAACAGAGATTTTACGAAAGCGTAGCGCCTGAAGTAAATGGCTCCCAATATCATAAAGGGGAGGCAGAAATAAACAGTTTTGATAGGAGAAGCAAGCATATCGGCAGGTATGACCTCAAAAAAGAGCATCGCAGCCTCCATGTCCTTATAATGGGAGCGAAACAGATGAATCATCGGAATTTCGACTGCATAAAATACAGCAACCGCTGCCAATGGATAGACCACCATGCACATAAAAAAGGCGGTTAGTATTTTTTCGAGGCTGGAAGCAGGCAGGTGGAGCAACCGAATGGCTCCGGGTACGTTGGAAAGCGCCTGAAACAGATGATGTGCCAATACTATGCTTCCCAAAAGTACTCCAATGCGAAATACCTCTCGCTGCCCCGTTATACCCCCTCTCTCTAAGAGTACGAGACCCAGCATAATGACCCAAAAACCAGCCAAAGCGAGCAGGCCGAGGGTATAGAGACGTGTGTTCTCAGAAAACTGCCTGCGCAGCAAAAGCACAAAACGGTGAAAGCTAAAAGACATGCAAGTTATTAAATATAAGGTGAAGAATGAGAAGTGAATAGCAGGAGTTCGACGGAATCGTTTGCATTATCCATCTGCCCTGACCTCAGGTTCAGGAATCGCGAAGCGCTTTTTCGATAGTATCGGGTTGATTTAGCGCAGCGTTGAACAACATTTCTAAGTCCACCCGTCCCGTGCTGCATTCATTGGCGGGACCGATTACGGAAATGCCCCGCACGCCCGACTCGGAGTAGAATACCTCCCCAATCGCTTCCGACAGCTGTGATACAGTGGAAAAACAAAAGCGATTTCCTATTTCTTCCAAAGAGGCGTGAACAATGACGCGGTTCTTGTCCAATATGATAATGGGATCAATCAGCTGCTCCAGGTCGCGTACCTGATGGGTGGAAACCACTACCACCCGATTTTCATTCATAGCCGCCGCAATAAGCTTTCGGAATTGCGCTTTGGAGGGGATGTCCAAGCCATTGGTCGGTTCGTCCATGATAAGCAGGGACGTATTGGCGGCTAAAGCAAAGCAGGCAAACGTTTTTTTCTTCTGCCCGTGCGACATCTCAGTCATTGTTAAACGCTCATCCAAATCAAATTCCTGCAGGTACTTTCCAAATTGCACGTAGTCAAATTTTGGATAGAAAGGCGCATTAACAGACGCATAATCACGGATACGTACAGGCGGCAGGTCGAACTCTTCCGGAATGAAAAAGACCTCCTGTAAAAAAGCAGGACTGCGCCATACAGGATCGTGGGGGCCTACCCGACAGTTTCCTTTTTGAGGAAACAGTAAACCGCTCATCAGGCGCAACAGGCTGGTTTTGCCAGCCCCGTTGCGGCCCAACAGCCCGTAAATGCAGCCCGGTTTTAGTTCCACGTTCAGGCCCTCAAAGAGCGGGCGTTTTTTGCGATAAGCAAAATGAATATTGTGAAGCGATACCATTGTAATAGTGTATTAGTTTAATAGTACACTGCAAAGATAGTGGTATTAGCTTAAATTTGTCAATAGGCAAAGAAATAGTTTTAATACAATTTTATTTTTAAATATTTTAATAAATGATTTTTAAAAAATTAAATAAAAAATTATTCATAACTTCAAAATTATTTTTTTCTTTTTTTTATCTTCCGGTATGAAGACCTAACTTTATGCCTTCATTTATCAAAGTCTGCCCCCGGATGGAAAATAACAACACCGCACACTCTTATAGCGATCATTCCGAACATGCGTCCATCAAATCATGGGCAGAAGACGACCGTCCGCGCGAGAAATTATTGCAAAAAGGTCGGCTTGCTCTGTCCGACGCAGAGTTAATCGCTATTTTATTGGGTTCGGGCAGCCGGGGAGAAAGCGCGGTAGATCTGGCAAAGCGCATTCTGAAAAGCGTTAACAACAGCCTGTACGAATTGGGTAAAAAATCTCCTTCCGAATTGCAGCTGTACAAAGGAATGGGCGAGGCAAAGGCAGTAAGTTTGGTAGCCGCTTTGGAGCTGGGCCGCAGGCGACAGGTGAGCGATATGGGAGAGCGTCCGCGTATTTACAGCAGCAAAGATTGCTATCGGCTGATGGCTCCCCTCCTCAGCGACCTTCCGCATGAAGAATTTTGGCTGCTGTTGCTCAACCGCAGCAACGAGGTCATTGGCAAAGAGCGCATCAGCAGTGGCGGCATGAGCAGTACAGTGGTTGATATGAAAATGATCTTCAAATGCGTTTTAGAATGGCGGGCGGCTGGTTTTGTAGCCATTCACAATCACCCGTCGGGCAATGCCACCCCCAGTGCCTCCGATGAGAAATTGACATTAAAAATGGTCAATGCAGCGAAAATTTTAGACGTTTCTGTATTAGATCACGTTATTATAGCAGAGAACGCTTTTTACAGTTTCCGCGATCACGATAAGGTGTAAGGACTGCACATATATTTAGCCCTTTCCGTATCCTGACTACTTTAACCTGTTGCCTTTAATACCATGAAAATATTAGATCGTTATTTAGTCAAAAAATATCTCAGCACGGTGATTTTTGTACTTTTGTTAGTCATCATGATTTCAATGGCTATAGATGTAAGCGACAAAGTGCAGAGTTTTATTTCACGTCCCTGCACCAAAGGTGAAATACTGCTGGATTATTATCCCGGCTTCATGGTACACATGATTGGGCTTTTGATGCCGATTTTTACATTAATTGGTGTGGTGTTTTTCACTTCGCGTCTGGCTTTCGATTCTGAAATTCTCTCTATTTTAAATGCCGGGGTGAGTTTCAAACGCCTGCTGCGTCCTTACCTGATGGCCGCTTTCATTGTAGCTGTTGGCCATTTACTGATTAACCATTTTATTGTTCCCACTTTCAACAAATCGCGCCTTCGGTTTGAACGTACGTATATCTGGTTGGATCAGGACAAGGGGAAAAGCAGCAATGTACACCTTTTGCTGGGGCCTGATACCAAAGCATACGTGCGGGGTTTCAACAAAAGCAGCAAAACGGCATCGGGACTGCGCATAGAGTCTTTTGAAGGCAATCAGGTCAGGAGTATTTTGGATGCAGAAACAGCCACTTTCAAAAGCGAGCCTGACCGCTGGGAGATAAATAATTATAGCATCCGTACCTTTGACGGCCTTCGGGAGAGCTTTGCACGGCACAACACACCCTTAGATACAGCAATCAATCTGTTGCCTCAGGATTTTACTTACTACAACAACCAAAACGAAGAAATGACTACCCCGGAACTGTATCAGGCCATTGCCCGCGACCGCGAACGGGGTGCTTTTAATAAGTCTTACGAAATAGAAAGTCACCGTCGTACTGCTGATGCAGCTACTAATATTATTTTGACCATTATTGGCCTAGCCGTAGCGGGCAGGAAGGTGCGCGGAGGCATGGGATTGCACATAGCTGTGGCGGTCGGCATTGGAGCATTATTTGTGCTGTTATCTAAGTTTGCCAGTTCCTTTGCCACCAGTGGCACGGTACCTATAGGCTTGGGTATGTGGATCCCTAACCTGATCTTTGCAGCAGTGGCTGCCTATTTGGTTTCAAAAGCGCAAAAATAGGCGCTTTTCAAAAGAAATGTTTTTTGTACATGCTGCTTCATCTGGATTTTTTGCAGTTTCAGTCTCAATTAAAAGTGACTAAGAAAGAAAACGTCACCTCAGTGTACGACCCTGTCAGGCGCAAGAAAATTATTGTGACCCCGGAAGAAGTAGTCCGCCAAATGGTACTATGCTACCTGTTGGAAGTCTGCGGATACCCCCTCCATCGCATTCGGGTGGAGGTTGGCATTGTGGTAAACGGACGGAGGCGGCGTTGCGACATTGTGGTATTTGATCAGGCCATATCGCCCTGGCTGATTGTAGAGTGTAAGTCGCCGAAACTGCCCCTGACACAGGCTGCCTTTGAGCAGGCCGCTGCCTATAACCTGAACTGGAAAGCACCCTTTTTAGCAATCACTAATGGTCAGGCGACTTTTTCCTGTGCCTTACATCATGCAGAACAACGCTTCGAGTTTATGTCTAATTTTCCGGAGTGGCCTGAGGCAACGGGACACCTGCCTTCTATATCTATCCCCTCCATTCACCCCGATCCCAGCCTGTGAAAATAGCAATCAACGCGCGTTTTCTGCTGCCCGGAAAGCTGGAGGGTTTTGGCTGGTACACCCACGAGTTGGTGCGGCGCATGGTCACAAATCATCCCGACGATGAGTTCATTTTGTTTTTTGACCGGCCCTACGATTCGACCTTTGTTTATGGGCCAAATGTACGCCCCGTGGTTCTCTTTCCGCCCTCCCGGCATCCTTTTTTGTGGTATTGGTGGTTTGAATATGCTGTTCCGAAGGCGTTGAGGGCAACTGGCGCGCAAGTGTTTTTCTGTCCGGATTCCTATATGAGTTTATCTTCATCGGTACCTACTGTAATGACTGTGCATGATATTATACCGCTTCATATCCCGCAGCAGCTCCCTTTTTGGACACGGCACTATTATCGGTACTTTTTGCCCCGTTTTTTGCGACATGCCACACAGGTGGTCACTGTCTCTGACTATGTGCGACGTGATATTCTGAACACGGTGTCCGGCATGGAATACCGACAAATCAGCGTAATCGGGAATGGCTGCCGCAGTGGTTTTGTTCCCCTGTCACCCGCGCAACAGCAGGAGGTACGCGAAGCGTTTTCTGAAGGACAACCCTATTTTTTTTATACAGGAGCCATACATCCCCGCAAAAACATCCCCCGATTAATCCGTGCTTTCAATCTTTTCAAAGCACGCAGTCATTCGCCCGCAAAACTGATATTGGCAGGACGTTTTGCCTGGAACACAGGCGAGGTAAGTACCGCGCTGCAACAGTCACCTTATCGGAATGATATTATCTTGCCGGGCTATGTGCCGGAAACGCAATTGGTAAGGCTGATGGCATCATCACACGCCTTAATCTATGTTTCGCTAAGCGAGGGTTTTGGCTTGCCCCCCCTGGAGGCTATGTATTGCGACGTGCCTGTCATTGCAGCTAATACCACTTCCTTGCCGGAAGTTTGTGGCGAAGCTGCATTATTGACCGATCCTTACTCGGAAACAGCCATTGCGCAAAGTATGGAAATGCTATGGAATCGGCCTGAGATTGGTCGTCAATTGGTGGAAAAAGGTCGTCAGCAGCGGCAGCAATTCAATTGGGATAACGCTGCCGATGCTCTATATGTGCTTATTCAGCAAACGAGTAAAAAAAAGTAACAATTTCTCTTACAGACAGAGTCTGAACCAAAAATGTGAGAAAACGAGATGTCAAAGGTCAAACGTGCTGACCAGATGCCTGCCGAAATTTACTGCCTCTAATTATCAGACGGAGTCTCCTCCGAAAAATTTCGGCCATAGGCAGCTATCAGCAAAGCAACCTCCTGTTCGGTTTTCCCCGCATCCAGCAAAAAGCCGGTAATGATGTCAACAATTTGCTGTTCGCTGACACCTGTCACGAGGGCAATCTTGTCAAGCGGAAGCGCTTGGAGGTTCCAAAGATTAAGAGCCACCTCTTTCTCCTTTAAAGAAAGGCCCTTTTCGATGCCCTTTTCGATGCCCTTTTCGATGCCCTTTTCGATGCCCTTTTCGATGCCCTTTTCGATGCCCTTTTCCATGCCCTTTTCCATGCCCTTTTCCATGCCTTTTTCCATGCCTTTTTCCATGCCTTTTTCCATGACCACATCTATGTATGGTCCAAAGCCCGCTTCGCGGTAGGCGTTTAGTACATATTCTTCTATGCCCATGTTATATGTTGTTTTG
>WBZP01001522.1_pt1 | contig 28221 bp, 22 predicted proteins | sample 5204301 | NCBI WGS metagenome assembly WBZP01 (sample SAMN12412401, study PRJNA552823) | activated sludge metagenome | isolation source: activated sludge from nitrification reactor of wastewater treatment plant... | place: USA: Pennsylvania | collected 2017 | reverse complement strand
GTTTGATCCTATTCAACTGCCCCTGGGTCAACATGAACACGTCACTCATAGCCACCTCCCCAGCCAGAGTGAATCACATCTCATGTCCTGAGGGAATGCTAAAAATTAATGAGTCCTGAGCCTAGGTGGTGGTTTTACGAGCGACCGCATGCCAACAACTTTGGATCTTAACGGGCATAGCCGGACAGACTTGTTTTTGACTGGCGTTCTCTTTGGTGGGGTGAGCGGTGAAAGCGTAGCCCACGTTCGAGGACAAATTAACAGCTTTACGCCTGTTCCAGAACCTTCCTCCATGCTTCTGATTGGCGTTGGTCTGCTCGTAGTAGTCGCCGTGCGAACACACCGCAGATGGAGTGACCAAGGTTGTCACTAGTGGACGTGATCAATTGTAGCCCCAAGCTGACCGCTGGTGATGGGGCTGCTGCGATGCGTATCCTAGCTCGCCTTACTGTGGAGTGACGGGGAGTTCACACCGTTCATAGTCGGACTCCTTGATAGACGTAGCATCAGGAGGTAGGCGTTTTTTGAGGGTACATAGACAGAATTGAACAGTACCCCTCGTATCGTACTAGCCGTTAGTGGTGAGTAAGTCATCTCTCGTGGAGATGTTATTAGGTTCTTCTGGCATCGTTATTGCCTGATGGATATCTTTATATGTACGTGATAGGCATCAATGGAGTTTCTACATTGCGTTGATTGATCGGGTCTACAGGCAGGGGAAGGTCGTGCCTCCTTGCTGTATGGAAGAACGGTACGAGTGTCTGTTGATGGCGAGAATCTAATTATGTGCATCTATTGATGAGATCATCTGTGTGGAGGGAATCTGACGATGGATACATTACGACTCCATGCTAAAAATGGTTCGAGCCGATTAATCCAGAGTCTCATTGGAGTCGTTGCAATCTTATTGTTCTCCTATCCGGCGAGTGTCGTTAGTGATGACGGTATTGTGGTGGAGGATGGTTTTGAAGAAGACGCCATTTCTGCTCACTGGGATCCGCCGGTCATTTTTGGTTCCACGAAGCCCTACGGATCAATTAGCCATACGACGATAGATCCATATTCTGGTGACTCTGCGCTTCAATTTAATTGGTTCGCATCGAATACGAGCTCCGTCAGCCTACATAAAGGGTTACCGAAACTCAACGAATTCTACCTTCGCTATGCGGTCAAGTGGTCGCGAGGGTTTCAGTTTACACCTGGTGAAACAAGAGCAAAGAAAGTTTGGAGAGTTTGGGTTTCAGATTCGAAGGACGACATCGTCTTCATAACAAAGAAGAAAGCAAGCACCGTGGCGTCAGGGCATAAATTTGCGCTTATGCTGAATCGCATGTTTCGTGAAGGCCATAACCCTAACTTAGAGGAGAACGTAGGATCTCCTACCACTATCGAAACGGAAAAGTGGTACTGTTTTGACTGGCATGTCGTTGGAGGAATGGGGACAGGCTTGGTGGAAGGGTGGATCAACGGTGTCAAAAAGTGGGACTATCCTAACCTCTATACGGCATCTGCTCCGATGACGCGCTTTGACTTAGGCGGGAACATCAGTCCTGATCGTCCAACAATCAACCAAACGGAGTGGTTCGATAATGTCAGTCTATCAGGAACTCCAATCGTCAAAGGGGATGTACCGGCGTGCATGTCCAGTACCAGTTCTCCTTTGACTCCGAAGGGGTTGGGTATTTCGTAACGTACATATCAAGAAGAAAGCCATGAAGGAGTTTTCCCGATCTCTCTGATGTCGTGCTCAGATTGCTCAGCCTCAATGGCCACCATGACCTGTGCAATGTCAGCATAGCCCGTCACTCTCCTCAACCGTTTCTCATAGGCGAGCCACACGGTCATCAGCCACAGCTTCCAACATTACCGTAACCAATGCCTGCTTGCCCACGTGGATGACGCGGACTAGGGTCCCTCACATCTGTTTCTGGTGTGTGATTGCCCGCAATCCTGCCATGGTGTGCTTTTGTTGCCTCGTGTTTTGTCTTATTGATGGCTCCTTTCGTGTGTATGCCCGTGGAGTACTCCACTGAGGGAGCCACTCATTTAAAACTCAAAGGACTTCAGTCGAACTCGTTGAATATGCCGCCATCAATGAAATGGTCAGAACTAATGCCGAATAATGGGCTTCGCAATCGATCCATGACAGCATCGCACCCGCATCTGTCTCATCCAGAATATCGGCCCGATATTGACGGACTTAGAGCGGTTGCTGTGTTGTCCGTTGTGGCTTTCCACGCTTTCCCCAATTGGATAGCAGGCGGATTCATAGGTGTCGATGTATTTTTCGTGATTTCGGGGTTTTTAATCTCGACAATCATCATGCAAAATCTTGACAAGGGTACGTTTAGCTTCGTTGAATTCTATGTGCGGCGCATTAAGCGCATCTTCCCGGCCTTGCTGGTTGTGTTGGGTGTCAGCTACGCCTTCAGTTGGTTCGCGCTGCTATCCGATGAGTATAAGCAGTTGGGTGAGCATATTGCGGCAGGGGCTGGCTTCATATCGAACTTCGTGTTGTGGAATGAAGCTGGTTACTTTGACGATTCTGCCGAAACAAAACCTCTCTTACATCTATGGAGTTTAGGGATCGAGGAACAGTTTTATATTGTCTGGCCACTCCTTCTGTGGGGTGCATGGAAATACAGGTTCAATCTCCTATCAGTGGCGACCGTGGTCGCACTGATTTCTTTCGTGCTCAATCTTAAAGGAGTAAGGCAAGACCCTGTCGCGGCTTTTTATTCACCGCAAACACGATTTTGGGAATTATTGTCCGGGAGTATCGTGGCGTGGTGCTCTATTCATGGGATAGGTGTCCAGTCTCACGTCGGATTGAGAGTAGACGGGTGGTTGGTTAGAACAATCTGTGGGGGAGCGATTGAGAATGATGGACGGACGCTATCAAATGCATTGTCCTGCTTAGGTGGTTTCTTGCTTGCCTATGGGTTTTGGCAAATCAACAGCAATCTTGCCTTTCCTGGTAAGTGGGCTGTGGTCCCTGCCGTAGGGGCGGTACTGATTATCGTGGGAGGTAGGAAGGCGTGGCTTAATCGAGCGATTCTGTCGAACAACGTAGCTGTGTGGTTTGGGTTGATTAGCTTTCCGTTGTATCTATGGCATTGGCCAATTCTTTCTTTTATCAGAATTATCGAAGAAAACCCGCCGCATAGTGGTCTGAAACTGGTTGCGATATTTCTATCGGTTGTTCTCGCATGGACGACCTTTCGGTATCTTGAAAAACCGATACGATCATCATCAGATCTCCATTGGATACCGCTTATCCTCCTGGGGGCGATGCTTATCGTTGGTGCCGTTGGGTGGCACACGTACCGTCATGACGGACATATCGATCGACTGGCGAATCTGAAATACAAAGACATACAACTGTTGTTTTCAAAACCGCAGTTAGACGCAGGTCTGTTTTCGTGCGCGGATTATATTCCGGCTCTGGATATATCCAGTTATGACTCCAGTGAGTGCAAGGTGTTTCAGCCTCGTCCGCCTGATGTGGTATTTATCGGTGACTCGCATGTCGGACATTGGGCCAAGGCGATTGCAGCGTATCGTGCTGAGACAAGCATCGCAATGGTTCAAGGCAATAGTTGTCTTCCATTTGCATCGTCTGGGTATTCCACTGAGAAATCATGTCGAGATAGATTCGATGCGCTCGTCGACTACCTAAAAAAGGATTCTCATGTTCAGGTGTTGGTACTCTCTGCGTTTTGGAATAAGGCGATCTCCTCTCGAGTTGGAGAAAAGGGCAAGGGATGGCGGCTAGGAGCCGAACCCACAGCAGCAGAGATGAAGAGTTTTATGGTGAATATGGATGAATTTATGGACGCGGCTCTTCGCCATAACCGAAAAGTAGTCTTTATGTATGATGTTCCGCACCTGCATTTTGATATTCGAGATTGTTTTGATTTCAGACCCATTCGGCTTACGGAAAAGGACTTTGTGGTTCAGGATTGCTCGGTGTCAAGAGCTTCTGTGGAAGCACGAGATGCTGTATTTAAGGACATACTTGAATCCGGTCTTTCAAAGTATACGCATGTCGCTGTGTATGATCCATTTTCACGGCTGTGTGTGGGCGATAGGTGTCTTGCTAAGTTGGATGGGAAGCCGTTGTACTTCAATGGTGATCATGTGAATATTGAGGGTGCCAATATGGTGATTCCAGATTTACTTTCTCAACGGTACTTTCATGGGTTGATTCCATAGTGTCACTCATTATGAGTATGAGTGGGGCCGCCGTCGTTGTGATATGTGCCAGTGGTGGTGTATTGGCACATTGATGTATTCTTTTAATGGCTCTGGCGCTGTGTCATGACATCATCCAATTTCATGCGGGCTACCCCAGGTGTCTGTTAAGAGGCGAGATGGACGCTACTGTAAAGCCTCAGTTGCGAAGCAGGCACTCCGATACGGTCTGATCACCTCTCAAATGGAGAGAGGGGGCTTGGACAAGCTTCTTCCTGTGTCCTTTGAGATAGTTTCTCTACCATCATGTGCATGGTACGCAATCTCCGGCTCTCACCATGAGCAACCTGATTGTAGCACTCGCTGTTGTAGGCTGTCTGGGTTTGAGTATCAGCCTGGTGGTCAACGCATGGGCAAGCCGCTTCCATCGAAGTGTCGCGGGCGTATTGTTGGCTGCGGCTGGCGTATCTCTAGGTGAGTGGCTGGATACGCGCAATCTGGAGTCTTCACGATTCAGTCTCATCAGTTGTTTTCTCAGTGAGTTGCTGCTGGTTGTCATGTTGTTTGATGTTGCCAGAAGTTTCAATCGTGTGTATGACTCCGGCGTAACAATAGCCGACAGACTGCGTTATATGCCGGCTATTCTGGCCTGTGGGTTGGCCGTGTGGATCATCTTGATGGCATTGGTGGTTCCTAGCTCTTTGGTTGAGCGTACAGAGATGAGTGGTGGTTTGAGTGTGATCGGAAGTGTAACATACGTATTCCTGCTTCTCATGTATGCCGTGAGCATTGCCTATTTCGAAGAACTTCTACGGACCCTTCCGGACCAGGTTGTGTACAAGTTGAAGTTTGTCCTGATCGGACTTGTTGCACTAGCTGGATTCCGAATCTTTGTGTTGAGCCAAACGATATTTCAGGAGGGGCAACGGCTTGGTGCCGCCACAAATGGGAGCGCAGTCCTTGTTGTGGTTGGCCTGATGACTTACGGGTTCCTCAGAACACAATTTGAATCTGTTGCCGACCGGGCCTATCTCTCCCCCAAAGTGCTGTACGGGTCGCTGACCTTTCTGGTCGTTGGGGGGTATCTCTTTGTCGTCGGCGTCTTGAGCGAGATGGTTCGTGCGCTAGGCATCTCGTTCGGAGTGGCAGTGAGTGTCATCTTTGTGTTGTTGGCGTTGGTGGGGCTGGCGATACTTGTACTGTCGCGGAGCGCGAGGACCTCGATGAGGATCCTTGTGGCGCGCAATTTTTACCGATCGAAGTATGACTACCGGGCACAGTGGCTGGAAGTCACGGAAGTGTTTCGGGATAGAGATTCCGTCGATGCGATTTGGGATGGACTACTGGGGCTGCTGAGCCGCACATTTTCTGCAGGCCGAATTTCACTCTGGTACAAAATCGAGACTGAAGGACGATTTCATCAAGTGCGGTCTACGAACACCGAGTCTCCGCCTGAACCGCTAGAAGTTTTTCATTGTTTGATTCGCTCGCTGGCAGAGACAGATAGGCCGTTGGCTGTGGACATGGTCGAATTGTTGCTGCAAGATCCGTTCGTAAAGGTGACCGGTGCGGTCTTGTGTGTACCAATTCGCTCTGAGTCAGAACTAATCGGTTTTATTGCCCTGAGCGGGGATGTGGCTGGGGTACCGTATGGGCAGGATGATCATGATTTATTGAGGGCCATGGCACATCATGCCGGGGTGTTGTTGGCCCATGCACGGTTGGCGGAGGAGCGCCAGGGTTCGGCTGAGCTGGAAGCGCTGCATCGGTTTTCTGCGTTCTGTCTGCATGACTTGAAGAATCTAGCGGCTCGTCTGTCCTTGGTCGCACAGAACGCCGATCTGCATGGTCAGGATCCTGCGTTTCAGGTGTCCGCCATGAAGACCGTGAGTGATACCGCGAAGAAAATGACAGCACTGATGTCGAAGCTCTCACTCAAAGCATTCCAGGCACCTACTATCGCCGAACCGGAGCTGGTGGATATGCTCCCGATGATTGAAGACATCGTCGCTTCCTTGAGGGAGAGGAGGCAGTGCTGGCGGATCACGGTGGAACCAGTTCCACCGATCATGATCGTCCGAGAAGAGCTCCAACAAGTGTTGCTCAACATCCTGTTGAATGCCAAGCAAGCCGTCGGTGAAGAGGGAGGGATTCGAATCGCGCTCATGCACCTCAAGAGGGCTGTCGTGCTGACGGTTGAAGACACCGGATGTGGTATTGCACCGGAGAGACTGCGATCAATGTTTCGTCCGGTGCAATCGAGTCGGCCAGGCGGCCTTGGGATTGGGTTGTATCACTGTCGGCGAATCGTCGAGGGCTATGGCGGCATGATTCAGATTCGGAGTGCCGTGGGACAGGGAACCAACGTGCGAATCGAACTTCCTCTCTCATCCCTGTCCATGGCACAGCCCTCCAATACCCGAGGGCAATCGGTTGTTTCCTCATAATATTCAGATGGAGCCGCATACTCTATGAGTACACTCTCCACCATTTTAGTTGTCGATGACGATTCTGATATTCGTGACCAGATGAAATGGGCGTTGATGTCCGACTACCAGGTGCTTCAGGCAGAGGACCGCGCAACCGCGGTGACGCAGATCCGATCGGCGATGCCGCCGGTGGTCCTCTTGGATCTTGGTCTGCCTCCGGATGTGGATAGCGACTCGGAAGGATTGGCCATTTTGCGTGAAACTCTGAACCTGAATCCATTAGCCAAGATCATTGTCGTGACCGGTAACAGTGATCGTTCGAATGCTGTGACGGCCATTGAAAGCGGTGCGTATGATTTCATTGAGAAGCCGATTCAACTTGATGTCTTACGGGTGGTGCTGCAGCGGGCGCTGTATCGCTATGGTGTGGAGCAAGACCGCCGCGCGCATTATGCGTCGGTGGAAGGGGAAGAGTTTGAAGGGATAGTGGGGGTTAGTGAGCCGATGCAGGAGGTCTTTCAATCGATTCGTCAGGTTGGCCCAACCGCCATGCCCGTGTTGATCATGGGGGACAGTGGCACCGGCAAAGAGCTGGTGGCACAGGCGATTCATCGCCAGAGTACGCGTCGCGAACAGCCTTTTGTGGCCATCAACTGCGGCGCCATCCCCGACAACCTCCTGGAGAGTGAGCTGTTCGGCTATGAAAAGGGAGCCTTTACCGGAGCGGCTCAACAAAAGAAGGGGCGAATTGAATATGCTGACGGTGGCACGCTCTTTTTGGACGAGATCGGTGATATTCCCCTTAGCTTACAGGTCAAGCTCTTGAGGTTTTTGCAGGATCATAAAGTACAACGGCTTGGTGGGAAGGATGCGATCTCCGTCGACGTCCGGATCCTCGCGGCTACCAATGTCGACCTTCACAAGGCCATTGAGGACGGGCGGTTTCGGGAAGACCTGTTCTATCGTCTTTGCGTGATCGAAATTGCGGTGCCTCAGCTGAATAAACGCGGTGCCGACATTGCTCTACTCGCACGCCGATTCATGATGCGATTTGCAACGGAGCAACGCAAACCGCTGAAGGGGTTTTCTCCTGAGGCGATCGTGACCTTACAGGCGTATGGGTGGCCCGGGAATGTGCGGGAATTGGAAAATCGAATGAATCGAGCGGTTTTGATGGCTGAGGGGGCTTATATCACCCCTGGAAATCTTGGACTATGTGATCCGGCTATGGGAGGCGATGAAGCGTTAAGCTTAAAAAGCTCTCGTCAACGTCACGAGAGGGATCTGGTTCGGTTAGCGTTGGATAAGCATGAGGGGAATGTATCCAAGACGGCTGCTGAGTTGGGGATCAGTCGTCCCACTCTCTATCAATTGTTGGACCGCTATGGGTTGAAGAAGACAAAGGCCGAAGGCCAAACGGAAAACGCTTAATCTCACCTGAACACGACTTCGCGATGAATCCAAATAGCCTGTCAAGACGTTGTTAGATCGGTTTACAGTGTTAAAAATTATTACAAGCCGTTAAGTGCTCGTAAGGTTTTGAATTAATTAATTATTGATGAATATGGCGCATGATTATCGATTTTAGAGTGTAAAGAAACTTAACAGCTAGCTTCGCTATCGCCTTCGGATAGAGTGTGAATCGGTGTATGAAAGATATAGTTTGCAATCGTCAATAATTTGGCACGGCACATGCTTAGGTTCACATGTGTCCATGTTTGAAGCACCGAATCGGAGCTAGTGCTCAAATTTTTGATGTAAAAAGCAAGGAGAGAGGACAGACACATGCAAACAAAAATGAAGGTAGTGTTAGCCGCTGTGGGATTATGGCTGGGAATGGCTGTGACCTCAGCTCATGCGTTGAGTAGTGATATCAACACATGTTTCACAGGGTGTGGTGGATTGACAGATGTCACGGTGGCAACCGTGACAATTACCCAGAATGGGGCTAATGTCGATTTTACCCTCGCTAATTCAGTCGCGAATCTCGGTCTCCCGCCCGCTGTAGCGGGGACATATATCAGCCAATTTTTGTTCAACTACACGGGGTCTGCGTCGTCTCTTGCCGTATCGGACTTCTCAAAGACCAATTTCACGGCTGTAAATGGAGGGGGAAGTTTCTCGGTTGGGTCTCTGACCAATGCGGGATTGCAATTTAATTTGAACCTTGATCTTCCAACCAATAATAGTGGTGGGGGAACAGCACGGTTTCTTAACGGGGAAACATTGATGTGGCGTGTTCTTAATGATTCCGCTAGCAATTTTTCACTGGCCGATAATGGGATGATGGTTCACGTCCAAGCGCTACAGACTTCAGCTGGGAGCGCCAAGTATGTGAACGGCCCTGGTACTGGTAATGATCCTGTTCCGGAACCAGCGTCAATGTTGTTGCTCGGTTCGGGGTTAGTCGCCCTTGGCTTGTGGAGACGGAGTTCTGGTAAGTCCTAATCGGTAGCGTTCACAAGTAAGAACGACCGTGAAGAGGGGTCGGTCCTCAACCAGAGGGCCGGCCCTTTGTTTTTTCCCGTTATGCTCTCCTGTGCATCACGATCAATGGATTGTTCCCCACGCAGGTGTTCTCTTCGGATCATATGCAGCTGGATCGAACCTCTCGGAGCATGATGCTTCCAAGAAAACTAGCCATCGGGCTCCTGCTTCTCGCGCTCTGTGTCCTGGGCGCCTGTTCCAGCCTCTACGATGTTCGAAAACCCACGTTCTTGAATGATCCGGAGGCACTGCAACGCCGTCTGCATGATGTCGGCTTGCCCCTCCTAGCCGCAGCCGTCGGTTGGTGTCCGTTCGAACAGGAGGCGACGTATGGGTTTTTCCTTGAGAACCATCCGAGAAGGGGGGGGGGGGGCCACAAGTCAAGGCGTGACAGGTCCGATCGTCTCCTATGTGCATCCGCGTCTGCCTGCGGCCCAGACTGGGTTTGTTCTGGGGGATCATATCATTGAAGTCAATACGACGCATGTCGAAGCAAACGACGCACACGCGATTATGCAGCTGGTGTTTCGGCTGACGGCGGCCCGCATTCAACCGTTGCAGCTCGAAGTCCAGCGTGGGGCTGCGCGTCGAACCGTGACGATGCAGGCGCTTCCGGTCTGCAAATTCTCGTTGCGATTGGTTGGAAGCAACGTCATCAACGGGGTGTCTAATGGCCGGGTTATTGGGGTGACGACGGGAGCGATGCAGACCTTTTTGCGGGATGATGAATTGGCCTGGATTCTGGCGCATGAGGTTGCGCACAACATCCTCAATCATGCTTGTATGGTGTTGAGGTGCTCATTGTTGAGAAGCTACGAGGAGCTGGGGTGGAGGGACCTCGACAAGCATCTGCCGCCTGGCGGACAGACGTCCTGAGAACTCTCCCACCCACACCACAACCGTCGATGAAGAATCTCGCGGCAGGGCCCCTGACCGCCGATTGCCTCGCAAGCTCACGTCGGTGTGGACCACCCCAGCATCATGCAGGTTTTCTTTTAAGGAGGTGCCGATGATGCAACCCCGTTTGAGCGTTGGTGTGGATGTGGCCAAAGACGCCGTCGTGGTCGCATGTGCCGAGCACAGGTTTCCGGTCCAGAGCATTCCCAATCAGCGGGCCCCGTTGCGGGCTTGGCTGAAGTCGCTCCCTGTCGGTAGTTGCATTGGCTTGGAATCCACTGGGACCTATAGCTAAACCAGTTAATTCTGATCATACTCTGTACATGGCATATTCAGTAGATTTTCGCCGGAAAGTCTTGTCTGTTCGGAGGAAGAAAGGGCTGACGATTGCCGAGGTAGCGGCTCGATTTGACGTGGGCATGGCGAGCGTGGTGCGGTGGAGCAAGAACGTGGAGCGCAAACCGCAAGGGACTCGACATCGTAAGCTCGATCTTGCGGCGTTGCGGCAAGATGTCCTCGACCATCCGGATGCGTACCAGCACGAACGGGCGCAGCGGTTTGGGGTGGCGCAGAACGCCATCTTTGTTGCGCTCAAGAAGTTGACGCTATCCTATAAAAAAACGCGTCGTCACCCCAAGGCAGACGAAGACGAACGGCGCATCTTCCGGGATAAGATTGCGGCCTATGGGGCACAGCACCGGACCATTGTGTCTATTGATGAGAGCAGCTTCGCGCACGACAGGCCCAGGCGGCACGGCTATGTGCCGGTCGGACAGCGGTGTCCCGGCGTACACAACTGGCATGCCCGCGGGCGAACCAATGCGATTGGCGCACTGATCGGGAAGGATCTCCTGACCGTCGAGCTGTTTGATGCCAATGTGGATGCCGATGTCTTTACCGGCTGGGTGCAGCAAGATCTGCTGCCCAAACTACCTCCCGCCTCGATCCTCGTGATGGACAATGCCACATTCCACAAAAGACCGGAGACGCAAGCAGCCATCATGAACGAAGGCCACACCCTGAAATTTCTTCCCGCCTATAGCCCGGACCTCAACCCGATCGAACACACCTGGGCGCGTCTCAAAGCGCGGCGCCGAGCATCCGGCGTCAGCATTGAATTCATCTTAAGTGGTTAGACTATATCACGAATTGCTGGCTGACCTGGCTCAGGCTCAGGGGTATATCGTCTTCCTTTTGAATCCGTTGGATACTCGGCACTATGCCAAGGCCATGAGCACTCGAGCGAAAACCGACCGAGTGGATGCGGCATTGATTGCGCGGCTTATTGCCCAAGAGCACACGCGCTTGCGCGCCTACACGCCCCCGACGGCCAGCCAGAGCACGCTGGATCGGCTGATTCGACGGCGTGCGACGATCGTTCGCCTCAAAGGCGCGCTCACGCTGACCATGCGCCAGCTGAGCGGCTTCGGCACCGACCTGAAAGCCGTGCTCAGCAAAGTGGATGCGTTGCTTACCGCGACCATGGCCGCGATCGCAGCCGGTTCGCCTCAACACCAGAAGGCCCAACAGCGCGTGCAAACCATTGTGGGCGTCGGACCCTTGGTGGGCCTCAGTCTGACCAACACCTTGGAGCGGGTACCATTCCGTAAGGCCGATGCGGTCGTCGCCTTCATTGGGTTGGATCTGCGGGCGAATGACTCGGGACAGAAAGCTGGGCGCCGACGGTTGTCCAAACGCGGCCCCGCCGAGTTGCGCCGTTTGTTGTTTAACGCCGCCATGTCAGCCATCAAAACGAACGTCTGGAAACCGATCGACGAATCGTACCGCACGCAAGGATGGAGCACGACGGCCTCGTTGGTCATCATCGCTCGCAAAATCGTCCGAGCCGCGTGGTCGATTCCTCATTACCGGACAACCTTTAATCAAGCGCGAATCACACAATGCTTGACTTAAACCATAGAATCTCAGAATGCTCAGCTGCGGGTGATGCTGAATGCCTTTCGCCGCGAGACAGTCAGGCCTGCGACACATGGTATGTTTCAACCGTAGGCTCCCATGCTTGAAGTACAGGTTGATTATGTTCGGGGGGGGTATTTCATGGCGCAGACCAGCTATAATCTGGACGTCGGTTCGACAGATATGGGAACGGCTACGGCAGCTTGAACGGGTACAAGCCAAGTCTGGATATTTAAGAAGCCGCACGCACCCTACCATGCTGGAACGTATGGCTGTTTTTCAGTAAACCTTGCGTAAAACACAGGACAAACATCAACACGGTGAATCGTTGCCGCTTCAGTTTGACCCGCTCGACTGCTCATTCGGTTGTTACAACCCCGCGAGCGTTTTCTTGGCGTCCTCAGCCCCGGCGAAATCTTGATTGAGCTTCAGAGCTGCCTGTAGTGCTTGTTTAGCGGATCCAGCATCGCCTTTCCTAGCATGAGCCATGCCGAGGTGGTAGTGCACGAGCGGCTCATTCGGCAACTTGTCAGCGGCTTCCTTCAACATGCTCACGGCGAGGAGTGAGGCGTTTTTCTTATAGTAAATCCATCCCAGTGTGTCGGCGATGTTAGGGTCTTCCGGCTTCTGCTCTCGAGCTGTCTGGGCATGGGAGAGGGCCACGTCAAGATTACCTCCTTGCTCAGCAATCATCCATGCCAAGTTATTGGCGGCCGGGGCAAAGCGGGGATTGATTTTAAGGATCTGTTCGTAGCGTTCTTTTGCCTTGTGGTAGTCCTTTCGGCCTTCATAAATGATACCTAACATCATCAGTGCGGGAGGGGCGGTTGGATTCTTAGCAAGAACTGTTTCATATTCGGCTATCGATTGATCGACTTTCCCGGTTTGGTAATAGAGTTGCGCCAGGTTCAAGTATGGGCTCAGTGCCGAACCGTCTAGCTCGATGGCGGTCTTGAATGATTTCTCTGCCTGGGCTGGATTCTTAGTATTGAGCCAGAGTTGTCCAATCAGGTTGTGAAGCATGGGATTGTTCGGTGCCGCTTCAAGTTGCCGGAGTACTCTCTCCCGTGCCTCTTGCGGCTTGCCCTGGGCAGTCTTGATGGCGACGATTTGCAGAATCGGCTCAAAGGCTGTCGTTCGCTTAGCCAGGGCTTCTTCAAAATACGCAAGAGCCTTCGTAGTATTCCTATCAGCCAGAGCGACTAGGCCGAGATTATATGGACCAACAGGTTCTTTAGGAGTGGCTTGTGCGATGGCCTCGAACATCTTTCGGCTTTTCAGCAGATCCTTCTTTCGCAGATAGACGGTGCCTGCAATAATGGCGGCCTGCACGTTCCTTGGGTTGATCTGAATGGCGGCCTGAGCCTGCTCCAGCGCTAAGTCAAGAGACCCTTCCGATAAATGAATTTGTGCCAGGGTGGTTCGAGCGTCTCCAAGCCAGGGGTTAAACCTCACGGCGTCAGTCACGGCAGCCCTCGCTTGAGAGAGTTGCTGCTTATGCAGATAGGTGATCCCCAGAAAGTAATGGGCCGCGGCAAACTGGGGGCTGTCTTTCACTACACGTTGGAGAAGCGTCAGGGCCTCATCCGGCTTGGAATGGGCAAGCCTGATTCTCGCATCGAAGAAGCGTCCCATGGTGTCATGCGAGTCTCTTTCGCGGATGGTATTCACTAGGGGCTCTGCCTCGGCGATGTTGCCTATGTCGAGATAGTGGGCAATCAATTTATCCCGAGCATTCGTTGAGGAGGGAGTAATTTCAGTTGCCCGGCGATAGCTGTCTAGGGCTTTGTCTGGTTGACCGACGAAGGTAAAGTAGTCCCCCAGCAGGATCTGCGGTGTGTCAGCTTGGGGCTTACGCGCAGCCAGTTTTTGCAGAACCGCTTCACCTTCGGGGAGTTTAGCCAGGTGTTGATAATGGCCAGCGAGCTTGAGATACCCTGCTTCGTTGTCCGGTTCTGCTTCAATCGACTGCGTGTAGAGGGTTTCGGCCCGCTCCTGTTGTCCGGTTGAGTTGTAAAAATCGGCTAACGCAAAGAGGACAAGCAAGGAACGAGGATCGACCGATAGCGCCTGCTGGAGCACTGCTTCGGCTACTTTCCGGTCATTCAGTGTAAAGTGGACTCGTGCCAGATCAATGTAGGCGTGAATATTCTTCGGGTCAATCTCAAGCACTTTTTTCAGGTCTGCGACTCCCTCCTGATACTTCTGCTTATTGACTAAACTTCGTCCTCGGAGGAGCATCCCTTCGGCACTTTGTGGAGCGGACACGAGCACGAGATTGGCTCGTTCCAGGGCTTTGTCTGGCTCTCGAGCCTGAAGGTAGAGCTCGCCCAGCTTGAGTTGTGCGTCCTGGTTGGTTTTGTCCAATTCCACTGTTCTGGTTAACTCGGTGAAAGCGGCGGAGAGATTTGGAAGGCCTCCGATTCTCAGGTACGCCAGCGCGAGCTGATAGTGGGCTTGGGCATTGCGAGGGTCCAACTGCGTGACATTGCGATACTCAATGATGGCTTCCGGGTATTGGCCCTGCTTCACATAAGCCTCGGCTCGCTCACGATGTTGGGTTTGTTTTTCTTCAGGGGTCATTCGTCCGCAACTAAGCGCAGTGAGTGTAAGTAGGAGGCACGTGATTCGAAGTAGGTGACGAGCAGATGGCATAGAGTCAAACATGGTCAGTCTCCTTCGCTAGGTACGCTTTCACGCAGGGATATCGCTGTGAGTGTGGAAATATCAGACAGGCGATTACGTCGAAGCGAGCAGCAGTGCCTGGGGTGCATAGTACGACAAGGGAGAGTAATATTTATAGTCCCCCTTCGTTCAGATATTACGCCAGCTGGCGCGAGGCTGAATCTTGGTGTGGGATAGTTCCAGACCGTGATCTGAAAAGGAGGCCGATGAGAGTCTTGATAGAGCGGGGTGTTAAGAAAAGCTTGGTCAGGTCCGTGCAAGCCATGCGATCGTGGAGGATTGTGGGTCAAATCCTAAGGAGCCGATGGGATGCTGGTAATGATTCCCTCGGGCCGCTTGGGGGGCTCTAGGATGGAGAGAGCCCTGTGCTGTGTGTAAAACGATGTAAGATTGTTTTACACATCTAATTAAATGGTATGCAGAAATACTATTATACGTAAACGACTGATAAATTGAAATATATACAGCAAGCATCAATAACAATGTTGAAAGCGAACCTATTTATGCATGATTATTAATGCGTAGCCTGTAAAATATTGTTACAGTGTGCAGAAGTCGGCATGTGTGTGATAAGTCGAAAGTTTAGAGATATCAACGAATTAATTTTTTGGCACTTACTTTGCTTATGGTTTGCTTATGGATAAAGGCACAATAACAATGTGCCTCAGGAGAGAACACATTCTGAACTAGCCTTAAAAGGAGGTGAATAAATTATGAAGCGTATTCTGTTAACGTTGGCACTGTTGTCAGGGTTGGTTGCAGGGACGGTGACGTCCTCCTTTGCACTAACCATCAACTTCTCATCACTCACAGGGTCGACCATTAGGTTCACTGGCACCGGAGATACGTTTACGTTCAACCCGGGGCCTCCGGCCAATAACTTTGCTATTGGATTCGTCGATGGGAGTACTGATGCAGATACCCAGGGATTGCAGGGAAGTGTCTCTGGTGTATTCACCATTGGGGCAATTAATATCATCAATGCCACCACTCAGGAAGCACCAGTCACAGGCACCGGAGTTTTCAGAATTACGGATGAGAATGGGGTCCAGCTCACAGCGAACCTAGAGTTTGTGAGGATCGAGACGGCAGGGACCAGCGGAAGCTTGAATGAAAACGGCGCTGTCAATTTGTCGAATGTTGTGTATGGGGGTGCGAACACTGACCTCCAAGCATTTCTGTCTGCGACAAATTCTGGTATTGCCACGTCAAATTTCACATTCATTCCAGCCCGGAGCTTGACGTCGCTGACCACTGATGGATCGGTTCGTAGCACGACCTTTTCAGGAAGCGCGGCGCCAGTTCCCGAACCAATGTCTCTGCTCTTGCTAGGCTCTGGTCTAGTTGGGGTAGGTATTTGGAGACGGATGAGTCAGAAGTAGGTTTTTCTGTCTCTGGTTCGAGAAAAGGCCACTCTGCCCCATAGGGGAGAGTGGCCTTTTCTATTTAAAAGAGGTCCTCACGGTCTGTTTTACTGCAGGTACGGAAGTGGTCTCACACAGGATAGTCCAAAGCTCTGAGGATTTCTCATGGTGGCTTGTCTGTGCGTGGTCCGTTCACCGCGAACTCCCTGAAATTGAAACCCCTATCCCACCTGTCCTTCATCAGGTATGATCTTCCGATCGTACTAATTCGTTACTTCATTCTGGTTCCTCTGGGATATCTAGCAGGGAGGTGGACAACAATGAACAATACCTCATCTGGCAAGTCGATCGTCTCCCTGGCGGTTCTTGTCGTGGGAGTACTTGTCCTGGTGAGCGGTGGATTTGCCCAAGAGTCACCTCCAACTCTCCAGAGGCGAGTGGATCTCACGCTCGGGACCTGGATCAGCGTGGGAGACACTCGGTGGAGCCACAATGCCTCGTCGCAGGGACTATTGGGCAACCCGACCTCGAGGCTGACCTATGCCGATCATTCCACGAATATTGTAGAGCTGACCGCCAAGGTCTATCTCAGACCTCATTTCTTCGGACGACTCCAGGTTGGAGGGGCTCATATCGGAGGCGGTCGGCTAACCGACGACGATTTTCTCGCAGCCGACGGAGGAAACCCCTCTTTGCGAACCCATAGCGATATCAGTGGATCCGGACTGTGGTTTGTGAATGCCGATCTAGGTGGAGCCTTGATAACCTTTCCCAATAGTCGTGGTCATCTGGATGGCTTTCTTGGCTTTCAATACTGGCGTCAGAAGCACAACGCCTATGGAGTTCGGCAGATCCATTGTTCGGCGGCGGGGGCCTCAACCGATTTGGATGGGGGTACCCCTGGATTAGATCCGTTATGCCTTCCAGGTGATATCGGCATTAGTCCCAGTGTAGAGGTCATTTCCAACAGTAGCTCGTGGTACTCGCTTCGAGTCGGTGCGACAAGCGAGTATCACCTGCTACGATGGTTGAGCCTCTATGGGTCGATCGTGCTGAAACCTATCAACCTCTTTACCAATGAAGATACCCATCATTTGAGGGTGGCGGGTGGTGAGTTGAGTGCCCCCAGTTTTACCATGCGCGGCATCGGGTTCGGGGCAGATGCTGACATTGGCCTAAGGGTGCACCTCACGCGGTGGCTTGCGGCTCAGGTCGGCTACCGGGTCTGGTGGAATCGCTTGATCGAGGGCACCTGGGAAAGTCATCCCGCTGATGGTCGCTCTGCGTCCTTTCCGCTGACGGAGTTTCAATCCCTCCGACATGGTCTGACCGCTGGGTTGACCGCATCGTTCTAACAGGATGCCGAAAGAGTCCGCCAGCGACGTTCTCTCATCGCTTAGAGACTCAACGTAGTAGAAGGTGGACGCAAGGTGCCTATCCGCTCGCATGTGATCGAAGCGGACGGTCTTGGTATCTACCGCCTCGCCTCTTCGGTTGCTGCGGCCTGGGTTGGTGAAATGCGTGTCTTGGTGCGTAGGGGCGGGTGGGTGAAAGCCCAAAGGCTTTTTGAACATCCGGCTAAGGAGAGACGTCTTGAAGAGCGACTACCGTCTTGGTCGTCCGGAGGGCAATGTCTCCTCTTCGTATTCCATGAAGAGGTGTTTCGCTTCGGGATGGAGGTGGCCGGGATGTCCCTGTGGAATACCCACCGTGCGAAACAAGGGAGTGAGTCTCCCGTTGGGGTGCAGATAGCCGGCTCTCAGAGGGACGGTGCGTTTGCTATGCCGCACCAGTCGACAGGGGGTTACGCGAATCGACGTGAGCCAATCGGCGATATCTTGTGGATTGCCGATGGAGGCCGAGAGTAACAAGAGTCTGGCCTGGGAGGGACAGAAGATAATCGTTTCTTCCCACACAACACCGCGTTCGGGATCAGCCAGGTACTGTGATTCGTCCAGGATGACCAAGCCGAGCGTATCCAATCTGACATCGATCTCACCACTCGCGGCATCGTAGAGCAGATTGCGGAGAATCTCCGTGGTCATGACGAGTAACGGGGCCTGCCCGTTTTCTTGGCGATCCCCGGTGAGAATACCGACCTTATCTGGTCCAAAGATCTTCGAAAACTCCGCGTACTTGGTGTTCGACAAGGCCTTGAGCGGGGAGGTGTAAATGACACTGCGATTATCCTCCATGGCCCGTCGTGCCGCTTCCACGGCTACATAGGTCTTTCCACTTCCGGTCGGGACGCTGATGACGACATCGGTTTGACTCACCGCGGCCAAGGCTTCCACCTGCCAGGGGTCCTGGACGAATGGTTGAGGGGAGGGCACGCCAATGCCTTGCAGCCACTCTGTGAGTGAGATGGGAGGCTCCGACGGCTCTGAGTCCGACGACCTGATCGCGGCTTTCTTGTGAGCGATCGGGGGAGCCTCGTGGCGACGTGGTGATCCGGATATGGATCCGGCCTGACGTTCTCCAATCAGCGTCAGCAGATCAGATTCGAAGCCGGCACGATTTTGGCTCGAATGTTGGAGCAGCAGCTCGATCAGGCGGCGTTTTCCGGTGCGAAAGTGGCGCTGCACACGGCCACGGGCCAAGCGATGCAGTACTGCCACGGGTTGTTGAGCTAAGAGCTGTTCGAGTTCGTCGGTGGTCATGTTTTGAAGTGCTGAGGACTAAATGCTGAGGGTACAGTCGCAGTCACACTCAGTCCTGAAGCCTCGTTCCTAAGACCTAGAGGGTTCATGGGAGTTCCTCCAACACGCCGCGTCGAATCGCCGTGATCGCTTGGGACGCGGATTCGGCGAGGCCGGGGTGGGTTCCCTTGAGGGTTTGCACCTGCGACAGATACTCCAAGGTTCTCGCCAGCAGTCGATAGATGTCGCCTTCAGCCATGGTGGTCAGCCGACAGAGTCCGATCCAGGTGAGGGTCTGGTCGGCGACCCAGCGCTCCACGAGGGCGGCCACATCCGCGCGGAGGAGCGGAGGATCTTCGTAGGGTGATAAGCTCTCTGCGAGTTTGCGAACTTGCCCGAGCAAGGAACTCAGTCCTGGACTGATGCGAGGAAAGGCACCGGGGCGATCGTCATCATGGGCTAGACTGGCCAGAATACCGGCGAGGAGGGACGGATCTGCGCCGGTGAAGGCCTCCGCGCGGATCAGTTCGGTGATGAGCAACGAATGGTCGATGCGGATCAGTCGTGCCCATTCCCCCTCAGCCGTCAGTTGGGTCGTCAGAGTGAGGTAGCCGAATTTCTGCAAGACTTCGACGCGCTCTTGGAATCGATGCCATAAACTGGTACGCAAGGCCTGAATGGATTTGGTATGCCGCTGTTGTTCCTGCCTGAGGCGTGATGCTGTGAGAAAGTCCTTTTGGCAAGCGGATCGCGATGGACAGGTCGGACAGGAGAAGTCTTCCAACGATTGGACGATGGCATCGGGAAGAGGCTCGCTATGGTTGGATACTAGAATGGGGAGCAGGGGTAAACGGAGCGGCAGTTCGTCCAGCTGGTGACTGAGTCGATCGAACGTGTCGGTCGAACACCAGGGATAGGCTGATGTTTCCGGACAGTCGTACGTGCGGTCGTAGACTTCTTTCACGCTCGTGACCGGACATTCCGTAACGGCACTTTCTGCCCTCAACACGGTGAGCATCGAATTCCTCTGGCCTTTGCTCTGATATTGGCGAAGCACGATTCCTCGTCCTCGACTGAACCCAACGACCCGTCCCGGCGTGAGAAACGGTAGTCGTGCTGAAATTTCAGGTGGTTCAGCGCGATAGGTCGGATGGCGCGTATGGCGGTGTCTTCGCGCATGGTCGAAGGTGTGCCATTGGGTGATCCAGTCCGTACAGACGCGAGGACCGAATGGTTCCATCTTGATATGGAGGGCGTCGAGCTTCTGCTCGAGGACTTCGGCTCGCTGATTCAACTGAAACTGAGCAAAACTCTTGGCCAGGATGCCTTGGATGTGTTCATGAGGATGGGCTTTCAAGAGATTCAAGACCATCGGATAGCTGATTGTAAACTGGCTGTCGATGGCTTCCGGCTGTCCGGTCAGCCCTTTGGTCAGCACCGACAGATCGATATACGGCGAAGGGGTAATCACGGCAAAGCCGACGTGATCCTTCCCTCGGCGTCCGGCTCGTCCTGCAATCTGCTGTACCTCGCCGGCCGTCAGGTCGGTGAAGTCGCGGGATTTTCGGATGCTGGACTGCGTGATCACGACCGTACGTGCGGGAAAATCGACGCCGGCGGCTAAGGTCGTGGTGGCAAAGACCGCATCGAGATGCCCTTGTCGCATCAATTCTTCGATGGCGATTTTCCATGTCGGCAGATGCCCGGCATGATGGGCGGCCACGCCGATTCGTTGGACGATGGGAATCATTGGGTGCTCGGCAATGCTGGGGTGATGAGCCATGACCTGTTCGAGTGCCTTCGCAATTGCCTCTTGGCGTGTCGTCGGCAAGACACAGTTCGCGTGGTCGAAGGCTTCCATGGCTTCATCACAGGCTCGCCGTGAGGTGAGAAAGACGATCGCAGGCGTGAGATGTTTCTGACGGAGTGCAGAGATCAGATCAACCGGATGGATCGACGGAGGCATGCAGCTTCATTCCTTTTGAGATGACCACGAGGCCCGACTCCGTGACAGTAAACCGCTGCGCGTCGGCCTCTCGGTTGTACCCGATCTCTGTCTGAGGAGGGATCGTCACATCCTTGTCGATGATCGCGCGTCTGATACGACTCTGTGCTCCGATGGTGACGTTTTCCATGACGACGGAGTCACGGATATCGGCATGGTCGTGCACGTGCACGTTCGGGGAGAGGACGGAATTCTGGACCCTTCCGCCCGAGATGATGCAGCCGCCGCACACGATCGAGTCAAGCGCGACACCCATGCGGCCTCCCTGAAAATCCTGGGCGAAGACGAACTTAGCCGGAGGAAACTGTCCCTGATAGGTTCGGATCGGCCACTCAGCGTCGTAGAAATTGAACTGCGGGTCCACGGAGACCAAATCCATATTCGCTTCCCAGTAGGCATCAAGCGTTCCGATATCACGCCAATACTTGACCGCTTTCTTGTTCGCGTCTTGAAATTTGAAGGCATACACCCGTTTCTCCGCGATCATTTTCGGGATGATGTTTTTCCCGAAGTCGTGCGCGCTGCCTTCTTTCGCATCGGCGAGTAGGTATTCGCGGATCACTTTGGTGCGGAAGAGATAGATACCCATCGAGGCAAAGGCATGGTCCGGATCGTTGGGCAGCGAAATGGGATGCGCCGGCTTTTCATCGAATCGGGTAATCCGGTAATCTTCGTTCACGGCGATGACGCCGAAGCGAGAGGCTTCTTGGATGGGGATGTCGATGGCTCCCACGACCGCATCCGCGCTCGTGGCGATGAGCCAGTGATACATCTCCGCGTAGTTCATCTTGTAAATGTGGTCACCCGCGAGAATCAGCAGGAACTCGGGGTGTTCATCATCGATCAAGAACATGTTCTGATAGACCGCGTCGGCTGTGCCGCGGTACCAATCTTCGCTGATGCGCTGCTGGGGAGGAACCGAGGCGATGTATTCGTCGAGGTCGGCGCTGAGAATGTTCCAGCCTGCTCGAATATGACGGTCTAGCGAATGGGATTTATATTGGATGAGGACGGCGATCTTGCGAAGCCCTGAGTTCAAACAGTTACTGAGTGTAAAGTCGATGATGCGATATTTCCCGCCGAATGGCACCGCAGGTTTGGCCCGTTGCGCCGTGAGGGGATTGAGCCGCTCTCCTTTTCCACCGGCTAAGACCATGGTGAAAATATTCTTCATTATGCGGATTCTAGCAGGACCGTCTTGAAATAGAAAGAAAAGGGAATCGTTGACTTCCCGTGCCATGCGGATAATACTAGCCACCAGAACGCCGGATTGAGCCATGCGGTTCGATCGGCCATGAATAAAGGAGTGAGCATGAAGCGAGATGTCGTAGTCGCGGCTTTGCCGCGAGTCGATTCAAGGCGAGTCACGAAGCTGGAGGAGAGAACCTCCGACTCACTCGAGAACATGGCCTGGCGACTGGAGAAATTAGAGGAGCAGATCCAGAAGTTGTCTGAACTGGTGCGTGACCATGCGGAAGATATGGATCGACTGGTTCGGATCGTGGCTGAGAACCAGGATGTGGTTCGCCGGCAGTTGCTTCGAAAACATCATGAGAAGGTCCGGGTACGGAAGCATCTTCGAGCACTCAGTTCATAAAGGTCGCCGCAGATCGCTGATCTCACATAGACCGTCACCTCCTGGTCCGGATCTCACCACAGCACGGGTCCCGTCTCCGTATCTCCTTGGCCTATCAATGAACACCTTGAGCCTGATGAGTGAACGATATCATCGGAGCGGTGCCTCTTCACCGATGTATCAGATGAATTACCTCACGCACATGCTGTGCTGTATATGCTGCACCATCGGTGTCATCACGGGTAGTCCTGACAGTGAAGCGTCAACGACAGATTCGGCGCCGAGCGTAGGGCACCATACGGCCTCAACGGTACGATTGAGTCTGGAGGAGGCGATCACTCTTTTTTTGCAGCAGAATCTTGATCTGTTGATCGCGAAATACGGGATTGAGTCCAGTAAGGGCGAGCAGATGACCGCTCGATTGTTTCCCAATCCCGTGGCCTCGCTGGGAGCCGTCAGCTCACCGGTACAGGGGCGCACGCTGGGGAACAGCGGACAACTCACGTCGCAGGTTCAACAGCTGTTTGAACTGGCCGGCAAACGAGGGTACCGGATCGAGAGTGCCGAATCCGGACTTCAGTCTGCGGAAGCCGGTTTTGAAGATGCCGTTCGCCAGCTGCGGTTTGCCGTAAAGGATGCCTACTACCGTACGCAACTGGCCCGTAGACGTCTGGTATTGGCGGAAGACAACCGGGATCGGTTTTCGCGTATTCTCGAGGTCAATACCATTCGGTTCAAGAAAGGCTATATCGCCGAAGTCGACTTGATCCGGATCCGACTGCAGTTGATCGATTTTCAAACACAAGTCATTCAAGCGATTCAAGAATCGGAATCGGCCCGGTCCGATCTCCGCCAGCTCTTGAGGCTTTCCCCGGTCGTTCCGGTGGAGTTGACGACGGAGTTGGAATACCAACGAGTGGATCCGGACATCATGAAGCTGCGCGCGCTTGCGTCGGACGCCCGCCCTGATGTTCGCGCAAAACGATGGACGTTGTCACAACGTGAGGCCGAATTAAGGTTGGCCAAGGCGTACCGGATTCCGGATGTTACGGTCGGGGCAGGGTACGCCGTTCAGGGCTCCCATGGGCCGGACAATCCGAATCAAATGGCATTTAGTCTTGGCGTGCCGCTGCCGTTATTCAATCGCAATCAGGGGAAAATCATACAGGCAGAGGCCTCGATGCAGGCGGCCGGAGCTGATCTCAGCAAGACGCTCAACCAGGTGGAGAATCAAGTGGAGGTCGCGTACCGTAACTTGCTCGAAAGCCGTCGGCTGGTCGAAGCCTTCCTCGGAGGAGTGCTCGATGACGCACGGTCGATTTTTACCATCGCCGAGCGAGCCTATGATCGGGGTGGGGCCACGCTGATCGATCTGCTTGACGCGGCCAGGACCTCGAGGACGATCCAACAGAATTATATTGAGGCCTTGTTCAATTATCAGCGGAACATGATTCAACTGGAACGTGCCGTCGGGACGGACATCACGTCATGATGTCGAAAGCGTGTTTCAGTATTTTAACAATAAAGGACTATCTATTGTCTTCCGGCATTAGCTCTGCTCGGTGTGTCTTGACGATGGCCACCAGTGTAATCGTGCTCTCGGTCTCGGCTTGCTGGCAGCAGGATCAGCCTCCCCATGTACAGACTGCCGCACAAGGGTCAGGCACGAACGGGGAGGCGCGCTCCATTCAGTCGGCGCCACGTGTCGAAACGGCCATCGTCGAGTTCAATTCGTCCCGCCAAGGGCTGACGCTTTCAGGCAAGATCGCCTATGGGGAGGACAAGTATTCACGGGTGTCTTCGCCGTTACAAGGACGAGTCGTTGAGGTCAGGGTTCATCTGGGCGGTCGAGTGGAGGCGGGCGACGTGCTACTGGTTGTGGATAGTCCAGATATTGCGCAGGCCTACTCAAAATATGTCAGGGAAGACTCTGATTTGCAATATGCGACGAGGGCCTATGAGTTGGCCAACGATCTGTATGAGGACAAAGCCCTCGCCCTGAAGGATCTCAAACAAGCCGAGAACGAACTGGTGAAAGCCCGTGCGGAGTTTCGTCTGGCCAAGGAGCGATTGCTGTCGTTTCGGGTCGCTCCGAAAGAGCTGAATAAGCCGCTGGATAAACAACAAATCACGTCGCGGTTTGAGATGAAGAGCCCGCTGAGTGGGATTGTGGTTGAGCGGACCGTGACTCCGGGCCAGTCCGTTACCGGAGACCCCGACCATGTGTTGTTTACCGTGGCCAACTTGGATGTTTTGCAGGTCGTGGCCGATGTGTATGAGCATGATTTGGCATTGGTGCGAGAAGGGCAGTCCGCGGTGGTGCTGGTCGAAGCCTACCCCGGTATGGAGTTTCCTGCCCAGGTCACGTCGGTGGGGGATGTCGTGGATCCGGCAACGAGAACCATCAAAGTTCGGGCACGTGTCGACAATCAGGCGCACAAACTTAAGCCGGAAATGTTCGCACGGTTGCAACTTGATGTCGGGGATACGCGACAATTTTTAATGGTGCCGCGCGAAGCGGTGCTGGAGGTCGACGGCAAACAGTTTGTGTATGTAGTCGAGAGCGATCGCGGCTATCACAAACGAGAAATCAAGATTGCCGCGGTTTCGCCCGATCAGACGCGGGTCGTCGAAGGGCTCAAGCAGGGAGAACGCATCGTGACGAAGGGGGCTGTGCTGATCAAGGGGCAAGAGGTGCTAGGCCCATGATCGTTCCCGTGTATCGACCCCAGTATCGGTCGCTCCGTTCTCGCGAAGAGGGCCAATGATCACAAAAATCGTTGAGATGTCGCTCGTTCAACGATTTCTGGTCTGTGCCCTCGGGCTTCTGCTCCTCTTCGGCGGTCTCTACGCCTTTCATCTGCTCGACATTGTCGCCTATCCCGATCCTGCTCCTCCGATGGTGGAGTTGATTACCCAGCTTCCCGGCTATTCGGCTGAGGAAATCGAACGACAGATTACGGTTCCGATCGAGGTGGCGTTGAGTGGGGCTCCACGCCTTACGGATATCCGTTCGCTCTCAATCTTCGGCCTCAGCGACATCAAGGTCTATTTCGATTTCGGCAGCGATATCTTTCCGGATCGTCAAGAAATCTTGAATCGCCTCAACGCAGTCCAATTGCCGCAAGGCGTGCAGCCCGTCCTTTCCCCCTGGTGGGCCATCGCCGAAATCTATCGGTATGAACTGAGTGGTCCGAACGAGAGTCTGACTCATTTGAAAACGATACAAGACTGGAAAGTCCGACGGGCCTTCAAGCGGATACCGGGCGTGATCGACGTGACGACCTTAGGAGGGACCACAAAAGAATATCACGTCGATATCGATCCGGGAAAACTGATTAGCTACAGCGTGAATCTGTCACAAGTGATGACGGCCTTATCGAACAGCAATGCGAACGTCGGCGGCAACTACTTAACGATTGGAGCGCAGAGCTACAATATTCGTGGGCTTGGGCTAATCAACGACCTGGATGATATCGAAAATGTGGTGGTGGCGGAAAAGGAAGGGACGCCCATTTTCATCAAAACGTTGGGAAAGGTCACCGTGGGCCATCGCGTGCGTCTTGGCAAGGTTGGGATCGATGACCGAGACGATGTCGTGGAAGGCGTCGTGTTGCTCCAGCGCGGCGCCCAGGCGTTACCGGTCCTTGAGCGGGTGCGAGAGAAGGTGCAGGAACTGAACAACGGGAAACTACCATCCGGAATCACGGTCAAGACGTTCTACGACCGGACGACCCTGATTCACACAACGGTAGAGACGGTCATCGATATTTTACTTAGCGGCATGGTCCTTGTGTTCGTCATCCTATTCGTGTTTCTCGGACATCTCCGCGCGGCCCTCATCGTTGCCTTGACCATCCCGCTGTCGTTGCTTTTCACCTTCGCCATGATGGTCTCTGTCGGTCAATCGGCCAACTTGATTTCCTTGGGCGCGATCGACTTCGGGATCATCGTGGACGCGGCGCTGGTCATGGTCGAGAGTATCTTCTTTCAGCTCGCGAACAGTAAGACACCACAGGTGACGATTCATCAACACATTATTCGGGCTGCCCGCCGAGTTGGGAGACCAATCTTTTTTTCGACGGCGATCATCGTCGTGGCCTTTGTGCCGCTGTTCACGATGACCGGAGTTCCCGGGAAGATCTTCGCTCCCATGTCGATCACCTATGGGTTCGCGCTGGTGGGGGCGCTGTTGATGGCATTCACCCTCGCGCCCGTGCTGTGCTCATTTCTGTTGCAGGCACAGATCAAGGACAGTGAGACGGCAATCATCCGGGTTGTGCGGCGCACCTATTCGGGACTAATGGAATGGGCCTTGGATCGCCGACTTCTGGTGGTCGGGTTTTCAACGGGGTTGGTGGTCCTCGCTGCCCTGGCCATGCAATTGTTGGGTGGTGAGTTCATGCCCGCGCTGGAGGAAGGCAATTTATGGGTACGGGCCACGATGCCGGTCGATATTTCGTTTGATCAGGCGGATCGACTCACAAACGACATCCGTCGGATGTTCAAAGAGTCGCCGGAAGTTGACACAGTCGTGTCCCAACTCGGGCGGCCGGATGATGGGACGGATCCAACCAGTTTTTTCAATGCTGAATTCTTGGCCAATCTGAAGCCGGCCTCAGCATGGCGCCGAGAGTTAAGGAAAGAAGACTTGATCGAAGAGATCGAGCGCCGACTAAAGACGGTCCCGGGCGTCATTTTCAACTTTTCCCAGGTCATTGAAGACAATGTTGAGGAAGCGATGTCGGGGGTGAAGGGGGAGAATTCGATCAAATTGTTTGGTGCGGATCTTAAACTGATGGAAGGAAAGGCGGCCGAAATCGAATCGGTCATGCACACTGTTCCAGGGGTGAAGGATCTGGGAATTTTTCGATTGATCGGGCAGCCAAATCTATTGATCCAGGTCGATCGCGAAGCGAGCGCCCGGTATGGCTTACGGGTATCCGACGTGAATGCCGTGGTTCAAGCCGCTATCGGAGGCCAAGCAGTGACGCAGGTGTACGAAGGGGAGAAACGCTTCGACCTGGTTGTTCGGTTTCTGCCGGAGTATCGCCAGGATGTGGAATCCATCGGCAATATCTCAGTGAACACGCCGGATGGAGCTCGCATTCCGCTCAAGCAGCTCGCGGCCATTACGATGCAGACCGGGGCCTTCATTATTTATCGTGAGAACAACGAGCGGTATATCCCGATCAAGTTCAGTGTGCGCGATCGCGATCTTCAGGGTACGGTCGAGGAAGCGCAAGTGAAGTTATCGCAACAGGTCGCGTTGCCGGAGGGATATCGCATGGAGTGGGCCGGGCAATATGATCAGCTGAAGGAGGAACAGAAACGGCTGGCGAAGATCGTACCGGTGAGCTTGGTCATTATTCTCTTACTGCTCTATGCCACATTCAATTCTTTCAAGAACGCCTTGCTTGTCCTGGCCGCTGTACCCTTTGCCTTGGTCGGCGGCGTGTTGGCGTTGGTGATCACGCAGACCCCTTTCAGCATTTCTGCCGCGGTGGGGATGATTTCGACGTTGGGGGTTGCGATCTTGGGGGGCGTGTTGCTCATCTCACGTATCGAAGAATTTCGATTGGCCGGGCTTGGGCTCCGGCAGGCTGTCATACGTGGTGCCGATGTTCAGATGCGACCTATCTTAATGGCGACCTTAGGCGCGGCGATCGGCTTGCTGCCGGCTTCTCTCGCATCAGGCATTGGATCTCAGGCGCAGAAGCCGCTGGCGCGAGTCGTCGTTGGAGGCATGTTGACCGCGGCTTTTTTGATTCTTGTGGTTTTGCCGGTCCTCTACGAAATCGTCCACCATCGTGATAATCTGGACGAGCGGGAATAATTGGATGTCTCGGGCCAGCGAAAGAGGAGTGTCATTATCGTGAACCAATCGCATGTGTTTCGACTGGGAGTGATCGGGTTGCTCGCTGTGATGGGTGGGGCAGACCCTCTGTACGCAGGGGAGGAGCTGGGTAGAGCTTGGAGCGTTCAGGTTCCCTATGAGGGGCCACCAGCCAACCCAGATGTGCCGGAT
>WBZP01001520.1_pt1 | contig 28245 bp, 26 predicted proteins | sample 5204301 | NCBI WGS metagenome assembly WBZP01 (sample SAMN12412401, study PRJNA552823) | activated sludge metagenome | isolation source: activated sludge from nitrification reactor of wastewater treatment plant... | place: USA: Pennsylvania | collected 2017 | reverse complement strand
TTTAGGGTTAGCAAAAGAGCAATTAAAGCTGCAATATTAATTTTCATGATCAGGTATATAGAAATAAAAAAAGCTTCCCAAAAGAGAAGCTAAGTTAGTTTAAATAAAAATCCGGTTGGGGATAAAGCCTGTTTTCTATTTTGGACCCTGTCCTAAAGGACAGGGCAATTCAGGACAGGGTAATTCAGGACAGGGCAATTCAGGGCAGGGATTGTTAGATTCAAAAAGGAAGATCATCTTCAACCGGTGCCTGTTGTAAGGCCGGTTGAGATTTAGCTACCGGTGAAGTGGATGCCCCTGCATGGGTTACATTGCCCTGGTTGTACTGACTACCTCCATTTGACTGCCCATCCGAATTACCGCCTAACAGTTGGATGTTTTGCACCCTCATACGAAGAGTGGCAGCAGCCTGTCCTTCTTTATTCGTGTAGGCATCCGCTTCGGGAGTTCCTTCCGCATAAACTGTTTTACCTTTTGTAAGATATTGTGAAAGAGCTGTTCGGTCTGTCCAGTAAGCACATTCCACCCATGTTGTCCTTTCTTTTGGATTTCCCTGGCTGTCTTTAAACTTTTCAGAATGAGCTACGCTGAAATTGATAACATGCTTGCCATTCACTTCTTTCACGATGCAATCTTTACCAAGATTACCTACAATTTGTAATTTGATCATAACTTGTTTTTTTAATGATTAATCGATGTATCTGTTTGCTTTTAATTAAGTATTTGATCATGCAGTTTAGTTCATTTTCTTCTTCAGGGTGCTTACCTGGTCCTGTAAGTTATTAACAAGATTTGCCAGTGAATTTACATCCCAACGTTGTTGCTGGGTTACTTTTCCGATAACAACCTGTGCCAGCCATAATTCTGCTATGTCTTCGGTATTTACCTGGTAAGGCTGATAATTCGGGTTATCGCTTACCAGTGAAACCTTATTCCTGCTCCTGTTGTTTTTAACAATGCGTTTATATACAATACCTTCATGGCGGCTTACTACAATATAGGCCTGGTTATTCTTCACATCGTCTATTGACTCTACTTTTTCGCCTACGATGATGCTGCCGCTTGGAGTGGGCAGCATGCTGTCGCCAATGATTTCAAAGGCCCGGTAGTTGCCCCCGGTAAGCATCGGCAGGGTAAATGTGTTCAGTTCATCAATGAATTCGGTATCGGCATAACTGGCGAGGTAACCGGCGGCGGCTTTAACCGGAACAAAATGGATCAGGTTCCTGTCGGCCGACATCATTTTCTGCTGCCTCCGTTTGGCCAGGTAGCTGTTGCCGGCCTGGGCGGAAATGCTAACATCCTGGAGTAACAATTCATCCAGGCTCAGTTTGAACATGTCTGCCACTATCTCCAGCACATCCAGCCTGGGATCGGCCCTTTCCTCTTCATAAGCCCCAATCAGTGAGCGTTTGATATGCAGTTTACTGGCAAATTCTTCCTGCGTCCAGCCACGCAGCTTGCGCAGGTATTTCAGGTTTAATCCGGCTCTTGACATAACTAAGCTAATTTGATTAGCACAAATATACTAAATTAATTAGTTTTACAAAATTTATTTTTTTTGTTTGCCGGGAAGGCGGGAAGGGATGTTAAAAATGTAATGAACCGGTCATCAAGTCATAAAACAACAATCATGGTATTCTTTCAATCATTTCAATTCATTGTTCAGACTTACAATCCTATCTGCTTTCAATTTAATAAAAACACTTCCTTGTTTATTGAGCGCAAATACATGACAACATATCATTTGAAATCAAAACACAACACAGTTAATATTACAACTTTAACCTGCCAGGCACCATACCCTGCCAGGGGCAATTCGAGGTTCATAAAAGGTAAAAATATATTCTATTATCTTTATCCAAATTTTAAACATGAAAAAAACTTGTATTTACCTTTTTTTAATGATCATATCTTTTGCTGCACATGCGCAGGATTCGGTATCATATGATGAATTGATGCAAAAATCACGCAGGGCAAGAACCACCAGCACCATCATGGTAGCTACTGGCCCTGTAATTGCGGCCGGCGGTATCGGTACCCTGATTTACGGGCTATTACAAAATGATATTGCTGAACCGGATTATATATACGATGTAAACGGGAATGTAACCATAGTGCCGGCAAAAAAATATACTACCGAAATTGTGGCAGGAGCGGCAGCAGCAGCAGTGGGTATTGCCGTTGCGCTTACCAGCATCGCTTTTTCAAACAAAGCCTATAACCTGAAACTGCAGGCCAGGAAACTGAAATTCAAATCTACTACCGACCGTATACATATTCCGGGAATGCAGGGGCAGATGGCAAATTACAGGGCTACACAATTAAAACTGTCATTGCTCATCCCCCTAGGCAAGTAATAGCAGGTTTTTAATTTTCAGTGCTTATTTTTGCTGCAAAACCACCATATGCAAACAGTACAGATTTTACATAATATCCTGCGCTGGGGCGTGTTGCTTTTCGGTATACTTACCGTAATCAGCGCCATCGCAGGACTGATGGGCAAACGGCCCTATAGCACCGGTGATAACAGGATGAACCTCCTCTTCATGATCTTTTGTGATATACAACTCCTGCTCGGCCTTGGTTTATTCTTTTCCAACCACTGGTTCCATCAACTCAGAGACGGCATGGGCACTGTGATGAAAAATCCGGTTGCAAGGTTTTTTACGGTAGAACACGGCCTGTTGATGATAATTGCATGGATACTGGTTCATGCCGGCAGAACCGCTGTAAAAAATGCCCCTTCCGAATCAAAACATAAAAAAACACTCATTTTTGCAGGCATCGCCCTGTTATTGATACTGGTTTCCATCCCATGGCCATTCAGGGCCGACATAGCCAGGCCCTTATTCCGGTGGTTTAACTGATCAGTATAATCATAAACACATCAAATGACAAAAAAGAAAGAGAAACCCGTCATACTTATCACCAACGACGATGACATAACCTCACCGGGTATACGCAATTTAGTGGAAGCAGTAAAAGACCTGGGCAAAGTGGTTGTGGTAGCACCTGACAAACCCCAGAGCGGCATGGGACACGCCATCACCATCGGTTCCCCGCTCCGCCTGAACAAAATGAATATCTTCGGCGATATAGAAGCCTGGCAAACATCCGGCACTCCTGTTGATTGCGTAAAATTGGCCGTTGACAAAGTGCTGCACCGCAAACCCGACCTCTGCCTCAGCGGTATCAATCACGGTGCAAACCATTCCATCAACGTGATATACAGCGGTACCATGTCGGCTGCCATGGAAGCTTCCATAGAAGGTATCCCCAGCATCGGTTTTTCGTTGCTTGATTACCGTTATGAAGCAGATTTTACCGGCTCACGGATGATCGTAACCAAAATAGTGAAGAGACTGCTGGAAGACAAGATGGATAAGCACCTGCTGCTGAATGTGAATATACCTTCAGTTCCTGCATCAGAAATAAAAGGTATCAAGATATGCAGGCAGGCCTATGCCAAATATGAAGAAGATTTTGATGAACGCCTCGATCCGCATAACAAGAAGTATTACTGGCTTACCGGCGAATTCGTAAACTTCGATAAAGGAAAGGACACCGATGTATGGGCCCTGCAGCATAATTATGCCAGCGTGGTGCCCGTTCAATTCGACCTTACCAATTATGAACTGAAAAAAAAGCTTGAAAAAAGCAAGATGTTCAAATGATTTTCAAGAAAGACAGCATTACACTGGGCATTATTTTAGGCATGATTGCGCCGGTGTTGGGGATAGTAATGTTTAAGATCTATAAATTCGGCATTTTCACCTACCGGGAAACATTCGACTTCATGCGACTGGAACCGGGGCACAAAACACTTTCAGTGGCCCTCACCCTTTCCCTGCTCCTGAATGCTTTGCTGTTTACCATCTATATAAATACGGCCAGAGACAACACGGCAAAGGGGATTTTTATTTCCACCGTACTATATGGGATGGCCGTTTTACTGTTAAAAACTTTTGGGTAAACTTCAGCAGGTCCGTTTCTTTAACAAGCCTTTATTCAAGTATTGGCCATCCGTTAACATACTTTACCGGGAATGTTTACGTACTTTATGTAAAGAAAAGAACGTAAGAATTTCTCATAAGCAGTTAGTTTTGGTAAACGGAGCCCTTATTCTTAGGGGCTCTTTCTTATTCCGGCAAATGGAAAAGGCCGTCTACAAATTGCTGCTTGTCAAATACCAGCAGGTCGGTCGCTTTTTCCCCTACACCAATGAATTTTACCGGTATTTTAAACTGGTCGGCTATGGCTAGTACCACGCCCCCTTTTGCAGTTCCATCCAGCTTGGTGATGGCCATGGCAGTTACTTCCGTAGCGGCTGTAAAATGTTTTGCTTGTTCCAGGGCGTTCTGTCCCGTACTGCCATCCAGCACCAATAATACTTCATGCGGGGCTTCCGGTATCACTTTCTGAATAACCCGCTTAATCTTGCTTAGTTCATCCATCAGGTGAAGCTTATTATGTAACCGGCCTGCCGTATCAATCAGTATCACATCTGCATTGCGTGAAACACCGCTGATGACTGTATCATAAGCCACCGATGCAGGATCACTCCCCATTTCTTTTTTTACGATCGGCACATTTGTCCGCTCGCTCCAGATGGTCAACTGGTCTACTGCAGCAGCACGGAATGTATCAGCAGCGCCCAGTAAAACCGATTTGCCGGCAAGAGAAAAATTGTAGGCCAGTTTGCCGATTGTTGTAGTTTTACCCACACCGTTTACGCCAACCACCAGTATGATATGCGGTTTGTGGGTGGATGGAAGTTCATAATTCAGGTAATTCTTATCAGCATCAGAGGTAATCAATACATCCTGTATTTCCTGCTTTAAGATGCTGTTCAGTTCCTTTGTATTCAGGTATTTATCCCTTGCCACCCTTTTTTCCAGGCGATCAATGATCTTTACGGTGGTTTCAATGCCAACATCAGCCCCAACAAGCGCATGTTCCACTTCATCCAGCACTTCCTCATCAACCGTACTTTTACCGGCGATGGCCTTGGTAAGTTTGCCAAAAAAACCTTCACGGGTCTTTTGCAGGCCCTGGTCGAGCGACTGCTGCTGCTCTTTTTTACCAAATAATTTATCAAAGATGCCCATAGTGTTGTTTGAAGTTTGATGTTTGAAGTTCGATGTTTTTAGTTCGAAGTTTGATATTAGATAATACAGGATACAGCTTACAGGAAGTTTTACTTATAATATATAATCCTGAAATCATGAATCAATTTCCCCATAAACAAACAAAGCCATCCTGAATGAACAGAACAGCTTTTTTAAAAATATTTCATACAGGAATACTTAACTGGCTAAGAATTCCTTGATCTTATCTTTGTGAACGATTGCTTCCTTAAAAGTATATGCACCAGACTTTGGACTGCGTACAGTTTTAATCACTTTAGTCCAGTTCTTAGCATCTGCCGCTGCTTTCTGGTCTTTTGTCTTGATCGCGGTTTTAGCTGCTTTTGCCATGTTTAATCAGTTTGTAGTTGTTTAATATGCTAATGTACCTAATATAGCCAATAAGCCCGAAAGCCAACCGGCATAACAGCACATTATTATTTGATTTCCTTGTGTACAGTTACCTTTTTCAGGATCGGGTTAAATTTCTTTAACTCCAAACGTTCCGGGGTGTTCTTTTTGTTCTTGGTGGAGATATAACGGCTTGTACCTGCCTGACCGCTGGTCTTATGCTCTGTACACTCCAGAATTACCTGTACCCTGTTACCTTTCTTTGCCATTTTATTAATTATTTATTGAGGCTGATTAAATTTTTACGCCTTCAGCACGCATTTGCTTTACTACTGCATATAAGCCATTCTTGTTGATGGTCCTGATTGCTTCAGAAGAAACCTTCATGGTAACCCATGTATCTTCCTCTGCCAGGAAATAACGCTTCGTTTGCAAATTGGGTAAAAACCTGCGCTTTGTTTTGATATTTGAGTGAGAAACCTTGTTACCTGTGATCGGCTTCTTTCCTGTAACCTGACATACTCTGGCCATATTCCTGATTTTTGGACGGCAAAGGTAAGGATATTAACTGATTTAAGTTCAGATTTTTTTATATCTTTTTTAGGATTTTGAAAAAATCAGGGAAAGAATGTGGATATGAGATCGAGGATACAGGATATAAGTTACAGGATACAAGATACTGGATACGGGATGAGAGAAAAAGGATACACGAATAAATTTTGCAGAAAATCTGTGTTAAACCATTAATATTCAATTAATTTTATACATCTTTTGTATATATAAATCATTTAAAAATGGATACACACCAAATAAGTTCGGTTTTTCTGCACGGAATGGCATTCAAGAGCAGTATTAACGGCCATACAATCATTACAGATACCACGGCCGATGGAGGTGGAAACAATGAAGGGCCCAGCCCTAAAAGACTGATGCTGGCATCGCTGGCCGGGTGTACGGGCATAGATGTGGTATCTATCCTAAACAAAATGAAAGTTTCGTTCAGCGATTTCAGCATCGATGTAAGTGCCGGCCTAACAGAAGAACATCCAAAAATTTACAGGGATGTACTTATTACGTATACAATTAAAGTTGATGAAGAAGACAGGCCCAAAATGGAAAAAGCAGTTAAACTGTCTAAAGAAAGATATTGTGGGGTAAGCGCCATGTTTTCGGCTTTTACAACAGTTGAATCGGTAATCATTTTTTTGTAATGGCTGCAGCAACTTTATGTTGTTTCAAAACCCTTGCCATCTGCAATATGATTGTGAGCAAAATTAGCCCAAGCCCAATATAAAATTCCTGGTGAAACTGCTCATTTTCCCTGAAAAATATGAATGCCAGGATGATTCCATACACAGGCTCCAGGTTATAGGTAAGATTTGCTGTAAATGCAGATATTTTCTTCAATGCATTCAATTGAAGATGAAAACTCAAAACAGTACACAATAATGACAGTACTATTAGCCAGCCCCAATCAGGTAAACTGGGGAAATAATAACTGGCAGGATAAAATAACAGGTAACCTGGCAATAATACGGTTAGTACCAGCAACCCGCCTCCCAACTCATATAATGTTAACTCACCCGGGCTGTACCTGTTAAGCAACTGCTTGTTCAGGATTGGGAAAATGGCGCTTCCCAAAGCTGAAATAATTCCGAAAATAATCCCCAGTTTATACTGCGGATGAAAATCAAAAATGATATATATACCGGAAATTGCCAAAACACCTAACAGCAATTCAGCAAATACAACGCGGGATTTTAACAGGAATGGTTCCAGCAAGGCTGTAAAAAATCCGGTTGCTGAAAAACAAACAAGGGCTACGGAAACATTGGCATACTTAACACTTCCATAAAACGTAACCCAATGAATGGCTATAACGGCACCAACACCGGCAATCTTGAGCATATCCTTTTTTGCTATCAACCGCAATTGCTTTCTGATGGCCATCATGATGCCCAACACAATAACAGTAATCAGCAAACGGTACCAAACCAGCAAACCTTCGTTTAAATTAATCAGTTTACCCAATATGGCGGTAAAGCCGGCAAGGAAAACAGCTATGTGTAACTGAAGGAATGCCTTTTTCATTTGAACAAAGATAATGGATGGATACACGGATGACGCGGGTTTTGCGGATAAAGCGGATTTATTATAAAAAGATGATGGATGGAAACGCGGATTATGCGGGTTTTGCGGATAAAGCGGATTTATTTTAAAAAGATGATGGATGGAAACGCGAATGACGCGGGTTTTGCGGATAAAGCGGATTTATCATAAAAAGATGATGGATGGAAACGCGGATTATGCGGGTTTTACGGATAAAGCGGATTTATTATAAAAAGATGATGGATGGAAACGCGGATGACTCGGGTTTTGCGGATAAAGCGGATTTATCATAAAAAGATGATGGATGGAAACGCGGATTATGCGGGTTTTACGGATAAAGCGGATTTATTTTATATAAGTGTATAAAGAAAATGTATGGTTTACATAAATATTCAGCATTCATCAGCGTTATCCGCTTCATCCGCGTATCCTTAAAAATCAGCATTCATCAGTGTTATCCGCTTCATCCGCGTATCCTTAAAAATCAGCATTCATCAGCGTTATCCGCTTCATCTGCGTATCCATAAAAATCAGCATTCATCAGTGTTATCTGCCTCATCCGCGAATCCATAAAAATCAGTGTTATCCGCCATATCCGCGAATCTATCCCCAAAAAAATTACCAGAGGTAGCTTCCCAAAAGCAAACATGATTATATTTGTCCACTTATAACCAACTATAATATGAATTTTAAGAGTATCAATAACATCACAGGCTGGGTGGTTTGCATCATTGCTTGTTCGGTTTACATTATGACGATGGAAGCCACCGGCAGTTTCTGGGATTGTGGCGAATTTGCGTCCAGTGCTTATAAACTGCAAATACCACATCCGCCGGGTGCCCCCTTATTTGTGTTGATAGGCAGGCTGTTCATGGTTCCATTTGATGCACAGCATGCGGCAACAGGGATAAACCTGATGAGCGCACTTGCCAGCGGATTCACCATCCTGTTCCTTTTCTGGACCATCACGCACTTTGCCCGTAAAACCATTCAGAAAGACGGTACCGCACTCACCAACGATAAGATCATCGGCATCATGGCTGCCGGAATTGTGGGTGCACTCGCTTATACATTTTCTGATTCATTCTGGTACAGTGCTGTTGAAGGCGAAGTATATGCATTGTCTTCTTTCTTCACTGCCATTGTGTTTTGGGCGATGCTCAAATGGGAACATAATGTTACGGAAGAAGAACAGGAAGGCATCAAGGGGCATTTTACAAAAGCCGACAGGTGGATCATACTCATTTTTTACCTGATGGGGCTTTCAATCGGCGTTCACCTGCTGAACCTCTTAACGATCCCGGCCATCGTAATGATCTATTACTTTAAGCGGTATAAGGTAAGCAAATGGGGCGCTTTCATTGCATTCATCATCGGGTGCCTCATCACAGGGCTTGTACAAAAAGCGGTGATTGTATGGAGCATCAAAGGTGCCGGTAACTTTGATATATTATTCGTAAACAGTTTTGGAATGCCTTTCTTTTCAGGGTTTGCATTCTTTTTTGTGCTGATAGCCATCCTGGTTTATTTCGGATTGCGCATTGCCAATAAAAATAACTGGAACTTCCTGAAACTGGGATTATGGAGTTTTTCTTTTATGCTGCTGGGGTACTCTACCTATTTTACTACCATGATCAGGAGCAGCGCAGACCCGTCGGTAGATATGTTCAATGTAGACAACCCGGTGAGCCTGGTTGGTTATGTGAGCCGCGACCAATACGGCGACTGGCCGATATTATACGGACAAGATTTTACTGCTGAAGTACAGGAGACAAAAACAACCGATATCTACCTGAAAGCAAATGGCAGGTATGAAAAAACCGGCCGTAAAGTGGAATATGTTTATGCACCGGAAGACAAACATTTTTTTCCGCGCATGTGGGACCAAAGCAACGACCAGGGCCATGCTGACTATTACGCGGCCTGGGCCGGTATATCAAAAGATAAGCAGGGTGGCTGGGAAAGAGCCCCGACCATGGCTGAAAACATTGGTTTCTTCATGAGCTACCAGATTAACTGGATGTACTGGCGTTATTTCATGTGGAACTTTGCCGGCAAACAAAATGATGTGCAGGGAGTGAACATGGGCAATATCAGGGATGGAAACTGGAAAACGGGTATCGGTTTCATTGACCAGATGCGGCTTGGAAACCAGGATAACCTGCCTGATAGCCTCAAGAATAATAAAGCAAATAATAAATTGTTTGCCCTTCCCTTTATCCTCGGACTGCTGGGATTGTTCTACCAGGTTAAAAAGGATAAGCGTGATGCCCTTGTTACGGGATTGCTTTTCTTCTTCACAGGAATAGCTATTTGCCTGTACCTAAACCAGGCGGGTAACCAGCCCCGTGAGCGTGACTATGCATATGTAGGTTCATTCTATGCATTTGCGATCTGGATCGGTATAGGTGTATTGTATATTGCTGATTTACTTATGCCGGTATTGAAAAAGCACAGTACTTCCAACATAGCTGCTGGCATTATCTGCCTGTTGCTTGTTCCGGTGCTGATGGCCAGCCAGGAATGGGATGACCACGACAGGAGCAATAAAGTACTTGCCCGTGACCTGGCTACAGATTACCTGGAAAGCTGTGCCCCTAATGCCATTGTAATATCTTTCGGCGATAATGACACTTACCCGTTATGGTATGCACAGGAAGTGCAGGGCATCAGGCCCGATATCAGGGTTATTAACAGCAGCCTGCTTGGCACCGACTGGTATATCAACCAACTCCGGTATAAAGTGAATGAAAGCGCTCCTATCGACCCAATATGGACTGCAGCACAGATTGAAGGAGCAAACCGCGATGTAATATTCAATGCCCCGAAATCCGGCATTGACCCCAACCAGTTTATGGACCTGTACAGCATGATGAAGGATTATGCCGGTAGCGATGACCCATCCAAAATGGAACAGGGAAGAGATGGAAGCATGCTGAATATATTTCCTTCAAAAAAAGTATCCGTTCCGGTTGATGTAAACCTTGTTCGTCAAAATGGTACTGTTAATGCAAACGACAGTGTGGTTAGCGAAATCAGGTTTGAAATACCGAAGTCTGTGTTATATAAGAATGATGCAGCCATTCTCAATATTATTGCAGCCAATAAATGGAAAAGGCCTATCTACTTCACATCTCCTTATGGGGAACTCGGCTTCCAGGAATATATACGCCAGGATGGACTTACTTACAGGCTTGTTCCTGTACAGAATGGTGAAGTGAATAAAGACTGGGCCTTTGACAAAATGATGAATAAGTTCGTGTTTGGCAATGCGGATAAATCAGGTGTATATTTTGATGAAGAGAACCGCAGGCACCTTAACAGCATCAGGCTTTCATTTGCACAGGCTGCCGGAAGCCTTGCGGATGCAGGCAGAAAAGAAGATGCTAAAAAAATGCTCCACAAATGCGACAAGATGATGCTGGAAGAAAATATGCCCTATGGCACGGTTAGCCGTGGCCAGCAACATAACCAGATTTCCCTGCAATTCCTGTATGCAGCGTATAAGGCCGGTGATACGGCTTTGGCGCAAAAAGTTACGCAGCGCCTTAAAAAGGATATGGAACAACAAATGGCTTTTTACCAGACTTTAACCGATAACAGGCGCGATAACCTCAGTGCAGAAGAAGAACGTAATGAAAGCCTGCTTAAAGGCCTGATGGCGCTGGAACAGCAATTTAAAAACCAGCCACCGCCGCAGGTAGAAAATGCCGGGCAGTTGCAAACCCAACCGGTAAAACCCGATTCACCCCAATAGATAAAAAGTCCCGGAAAATACCGGGACTTTTTATTTAACATTACAACAAGGCAGCCAGTACGTTTGTTATGTATATTGCATCAACGATATGCGTATTATTATTAGCAGGGTTTGCCTTATTTATCGTTTTCTCCTGTGAACTGTAATATGTATCAATTATTTTAATAGAAATATGAAGCGTTTTCATTTCTCCAGATATGACCCATCGGAAAATACCAAAAGCAGTTTTGAAAAACTACTCGACCTTTTTTTACAACTGCTTACATTCACCAGCGGCGATTTCAATGAAGCAATGCAATGGCTCAATGAACTGGATAAGGAATATAAGCTCACTGATGACGAATATGGGATTGGTGATTTCCTGGAAGACCTGAAAGAAAAAGGATACATTGATGAAAACAGGCAGAACGGTGAAATAAAAATATCTGCCAAAACTGAACAGGGTATAAGAAAAAAAAGCCTGGAAGAAATATTCGGAAAACTAAAAAAAACCAGGCAGGGCAATCACCAGGTATTTAAGTCCGGCAACGGAGACGAGATAAACCCTGATACAAGGCCATTCCAGTTTGGCGATACCATGGAACAGATTGACTTTACAGCCTCAATCAGGAATGCGCAGGTAAGCCATGGTATAGAAAGCTTCAGGATGGCTGAGGATGACCTGGAAATAAGGGAAACTGATTTTAAATCACAGACCTCTACTGTACTCATGATTGACATATCGCACTCCATGATATTGTATGGGGAAGACAGGATAACACCTGCCAAAAAAGTAGCGATGGCGTTAAGTGAACTTATCCTTACAAAATATCCAAAAGACACACTGGATATTGTTGTGTTTGGAAATGATGCATGGACGATAGATATAAAAGATCTTCCTTACCTGCAGGTTGGACCTTATCATACCAACACGGTAGCAGGGCTTCAACTGGCCATGGAACTGTTGCGGAAAAGGCGCAATCCGAATAAACAGATATTCATGATCACGGATGGGAAACCAACATGCCTTAAAACAGGAAACCGGTATTATAAAAACAGTTTCGGGATAGACAGGAAAATACTAAACCGTTGCATGAGCCTGGCCACCCAATGTAAAAAATTAAAAATCCCGGTAACCACATTCATGATTGCCAGTGACCCTTACCTGCAAAAATTTGTGCAGGAATTTACAGAAACCAATAATGGAAAAGCATTTTTTGCATCACTGGACAAGCTGGGCGCTTTCATTTTCAGGGATTTTGAAAGCGGGAAAAGAAAGACCGTATATTAAACGGCCGCACGTACCGGAAAAAAACAGGAAATAAGAATGAATAAACTGGTTACAGGAATACTGATTGGGGTACTGATAACAGGAACCGCCTGCTATTTTTATATAAAGTACCTGGATCAGCAACGGGAAGACAACCTGGCGGAAATTGTAGCCCTGCTGAAACAGCGCCAGGCAATGGAAGATAAAGCTATTGAAACCATCAATAACCCGAAAGCCTTGCTGATGGTAAAGTCTGCCATTTCAATAATAGTTGATGTAAACGGCGACTATTATTACTTCAGGGAAAATGATTGTACCGGTATGAAGCAAGCCGCACTGGCCGAACTAAGTGAATTACTGGCTGAAGAGACAAAAACTAACAGTAACGGGCAACTGATGATACTGATTAAAACAGCTCCTGGTTCATCACCTGGAAACTCTATATCCTTGCTCGACATACTGGTTAAAGCGGGAATAAAGCCCGGACAGTTTGCCGAAATGGGCATGTCGGAAAAAGAAAAGGAATGTTTACGTAACAGCACAAAAAAGTAAATGAAAACAATCGAAATAAAAACGCTGGGCGCCCTGAGGCAATCAGGATATGTTTCCAGGCCGGTAAAAGATGAAATCAGGGAAAACCTGTTGAAGAAATTAAAGCTGAAAGAAAATCCATTCCCGGGAATACTTGGATATGAAGACACGGTGATCCCCGATACGGAAAGGGCATTGCTTAGCAGACATAACATCCTTTTCCTGGGTTTACGCGGACAGGCTAAAACACGCATGGCCAGGCAAATGACTTCTTTACTGGATGAATATATACCGGTGGTTGCCGGCAGTGAAATTAATGATGACCCGTTTAATCCCATCTCCAGGTATGCCATCGACCTCATTGCTGAAAAAGCTGATGAAACGCCGGTTGTATGGTTGCACCGCAGTAAAAGGTATGCAGAAAAACTGGCAACTCCTGATGTGAGTGTTGCAGACCTTATCGGTGATATTGACCCTATCAAAGCGGCTAACCTGAAACTGGATTTTGCAGATGAACGCGTGATGCATTACGGGATCATCCCCAGAAGCAACCGGTGCATATTCGTAATTAATGAACTGCCCGACCTGCAGGCAAGGATCCAGGTATCGCTGTTCAACATCCTGGAGGAAGGCGACCTCCAGATCCGGGGATTTAAATTACGTTTACCCCTTGACGTTATGTTCATATTCACCGCTAACCCCGAAGATTATACGAACCGGGGGAGTATTGTAACACCATTGAAAGACAGGATAGAAAGCCAGATCCTCACCCATTATCCCAAAACGCTGGAAACTTCCATGGCCATCACCGAACAGGAAGCCGCCATTATGGAAGCGCAGCATAAAACAGTAAAGATCAGCGACCTCATCAAACGGCTGATAGAGCAGGTTTCATTTGAAGCAAGGGAAAATGAACTGGTTGATAAAAAAAGCGGCGTAAGCGCCAGGCTTACCATAGCAGCTTTTGAAAATGCTGTGAGCGCTGCGGAAAGAAGGGCAATCATCAATAATGAAGAAACTACACAAGTATGGCTCAGCGATCTTACAGGGATTATACCTTCTATAACTGGTAAGATTGAACTGGTATATGAAGGTGAACAGGAAGGGCCTTACCAGGTGGCCTATAACTTACTGGAAAGAGCCATCAGAAGCCAGTTCGTGCAGTACTTTCCAAACCCTGAAACAGGGAAACGGAAGAAACAGAAAGACAGGGACACCGAAAATCCCTATAAAGCCATCACAGCCTGGTTTGATGCCGGAAACAACCTGAGCCTGCCACTGGAAATTACCGATGAAAAGAAGATACAGCAGCTATATGGGGTTAGCGGTTTGCACGCACTGGTGAAAAAACACTTTCATGCTGCCAATGAAAAAGAAAATGCGCTGCTGATGGAATTTGTTTTGCATGGGCTGGCTGCCTATTCGCTCATCAGCAAGAAAGTGCAGGATGGGAATGTTGCATTCAATGACCTGATGGGCAGTATGCTCAACTACGGAAACGAAAATTACGAGGCAGATGATTTCGATGAAGATGCATAACCTCAGCACCGGCAAAGCCGGTAAACTGCATCGCACTTAAAACCATTTCCTGTTTAATGACAATAGTCCCGGAAAAAAAAATAAACGTTATTCTTACAGGTGCTACCGGTATGGTTGGCGAAGGCGTATTGCATGAATGCCTGCAGCATGATGCCGTGGAAAAAATCCTTGTTCTTGGCCGCTCTTCATGCGGAGTAACCCACCCCAAATTAAAGGAGATCATACATCCCAATTTTTTCGACATCCAACCGCTGGAACCTCAACTAACGGGATACGATGCTTGCTTTTTTTGCCTTGGCGTTTCATCAGTTGGTATGGATGAAGAGCTGTATTTTCAAAACACGTATATCTTAACCCTGCATTTTGCACAAACAGTTTGCAAACTGAACCCGGGCATGGTTTTCTGTTATGTGTCGGGTGCAGGTACCGACAGTTCGGAAAAAGGAAGGGTGATGTGGGCAAGAATAAAAGGAAAAACCGAAAATGCACTCATGAAACTTCCTTTCAGGCAGGTATATAATTTCAGGCCGGCCATCATTATACCTGCCAAAGGTCTAAAAAACACATTATCATTTTATAAATGGTTTGGGTGGCTAATCCCGGTCATAAAACTGGTTAGGCCAAATAGCGTTTCCAGCTTACGTGCACTGGCGCTGGCAATGATAAAAGTATCGGCCGGGAGCTTATCTACAAAGGTTATTGAAGCTTCAGACATCAATGCGCTTGGGCGGTAAAACAAATAATACATTTTTCCTATAGGGTGTTTCTTGTATAATTTTAATTTTTGAAGAATCTGCCTTAACTTTGACGCCCAGTTATGTTGAAGGCAATAACTATAAGCATTCTCCTGATTGCGTTTACATCCCAAACGTTTTACAAGGCATTTATTGTATTTGATTATGTGGCAAATACCAGGTCATATGCCAGGTTTTGCGAAAATAAGAACCGCCCTAAACTTCATTGTAACGGCAAATGCCAGATGATGAAGAAAATCAGGGAAGAAGAAAAAAAAGACGCTCAAAATGCTGAAAGGAAATCTGAAAATAAAAACGAAAACATACTCCAACTGAAGAGTTTCCATGCTTTTTTCCAATTCATATATTCAGATAACTGTAAATTGGATTATCCTGAATACATTTCCGGCAATATTATAAAAATGCCCCGGTCATATTTTCATCCCCCTTCCTGCAGTTAATAACTTAAATAACTACTTAATCGAACATTCCGGTATCACCTGTTGTACATGATGCCAGGAATTTGTATAACTGTATGCTCATCAGGCTCCAACAGTACGCCCGGTCATTTAACATGAACCGTGCCTGAATGGAACTTATTAATTTTTTAAAAATAACTAATCAAATGAAACGAATCTTCTTAATATTTTCAGTATCTGCCTTATTATTTTCTTCATGTAAAAAAGATGACCCAGCCAAAGAATATGATCCCAATGTTATGGCGGAATTATCAGTGGAATTCGACAATATCGCCGGTTCTTCAGACCTTCAATTAAATACCGGAAATTACAGCAACTCTTTTGGCCAACAGTTTAAAGTAACAAAACTTAAATATTATGTCAGCAATTTCAAACTCACCAATGTTGATGGCAGCGTGTATACCGTACCGCAAAAAGACTGTTATTTTCTGATTGATGAAAGTGATGCCGCTTCTCATGCACCGGTATTGAATATCCCGGAAGGCGAGTACAAATCGATTAGCTTTACCCTAGGTGTTGACAGCCTCAGGAATACCATGGATGTTAGCCAGCGTACCGGTTCATTGGATGTAAGCGGTGTTGCCGCAGACATGTACTGGAGCTGGAACAGCGGATACATTTTCTTTAAAATGGATGGCACATCTCCTGCCATCACAGGTATGGGTGGCGTATTCCAATACCATGTAGGCGGTTTTGGCGGATACAGCACCCCTACGGTAAATAATCTGAAGACGATAACGCTTGACCTCACATCCAGGGGCACCCCTAAAGTGAAGAGCAGCAAAGAAACCAACCTGCACCTGATGGTTGATATTTTGAAAGTGGTAAACGGTACAACCAATATGGATTTTTCAACAACACCGATGGTTCATTCACCAACAGCCGGTGTACCTATTGGCAATAATTATACTACCATGATCAGCCATGACCATACTGAAAACTAACAGCCATGAACAGGAAATACTGGATTTTCATTTTTTTCTTTCTCACAGGTATCATTGCCTGTGAGAAAGATTTTGTTGACGGTTTTATTGGATTCAGCAAGCCGGCAAATTTCCCGGAACCTGTATACCGGTTAACCGACAACGAGATTACAAAAGAAAGGTTTGAACTAGGCCGTAATCTTTTTTATGAAACTTTATTATCAGCAGATAACAGCATAAGTTGCGGTAGCTGTCATATACAAACGGCAGCTTTTACGCATCATGGACATACGGTAAGCCATGGCATTTTCGACCGGCTGGGTACCAGGAATTCGCCACCAATCATGAACCTTGCCTGGAATACCAGTTTTATGTGGGATGGTGGCATTGTTGACCTGGACCTCCAGGCAGTTGCGCCAATTACCAATCACCTTGAAATGGATGAAACCATGCCCAATGTGCTGGATAAATTACGTAACTCGGGAAAATACCCGCAATTATTCCGGCAGGCATATGGCAGCGATGAAATTACAACAACAAGATTCTTAAAGGCCCTATCCCAATTTATGGTAATGTGTGTTAGCAGTAACAGCAAATATGACAGTGTTATGAGGAATGAAGGCAATGTTACCTTTACTGCTGATGAAGCGGAAGGACGATTGATTGTAAAACAGAAATGCGGGAACTGCCATCCGGAGCCCCTGTTTACCGATAATAGTTTCAGGAATAATGGCCTGAGTATTAGTTCGGTCAATGATGAAGGGCGTTTTAAGGTTACACAGATTAATACTGACAGGTATACATTCAAAGTACCAAGCTTGCGCAATATGGCTTATACGGCTCCCTTTATGCACGACGGCAGGCTGCTTACGCTTGATGCGGTTCTTGATCACTACCAATCACAGGTTCAACAAACTGAAAACCTCGATCCCCTTTTATTACAAAACAGCAGCCCCGGCATTTCATTAAGCCCTTCAGAAAGGGTTAAAATAATTGCATTTCTACATACCCTGAATGACAGGTCATTCTTATTTGATAAACGCTTTTCGCAACCATAAAACTACTACAATGAATAAAACATCATTTTACATCTTCAGTACTGTAATAGCAGGCCTGATTTCATGTAATCATGCAAATGAGCAGAAATTGAATGCTGAGCCGCCGGCTGTAAAAGCAGATACTTCTATGGAACTAAAACCTGCAAACAGGTACGAATCTGTCATATTCGCATCAAAAAGGGATACTATTTGCGGTATGCCATTAACAGCGGGCGTTGAAGACACCCTGCATGTTGACGGAAAAGTATATGGTTTCTGCGCAACTGAATGCAAAGAAGAGTTTGTCAAACAGCTAACAGCTAAAAAATCAAAATGACAAAATACATACTCGGTTTAATCATGGCATTCACAACACCGGTTTTATCATCGGCTTGTGATATATGCGGCTGCGGAGCGGGGAATAACTATATAGGCATCCTGCCCGAATTCCGGAAACAGGTTTTTGGCATTAGGTACAGGTACAATACGTTACAATCTCATGTAGGCATTAACGGTAGTACTACTTACCTTACAACAAGGGAAAATTATCATTCCATAGAAGCATGGGGCGGCTGGAATATCAGGAAACATATTCGCCTAATGATTTCTGTTCCGTATAATGTAAATGAGCGTATTAACCAGGGTATTACTAAATCAAAAAGCGGTTTGGGGGACATAAGCCTTTGGGGGTATTACCAGCTCCTGAATAAAAGAAAAACTGTATTTAAGAAAAAGCTGCTTGTTCAAACACTATGGATGGGAGCAGGCCTGAAATTGCCTTCGGGCAAATACAATGTATCCGATAAAACTAACGGATCAGATAATGTTAACCTTTTTCAGCTGGGCACCGGGAGCATAGACTTCAACACAGGATTGATGTATGACATCAGGTTGCAGGATTTGGGAATGAATGTAACGGCCAACTATAAGATAAATACAAATAACAAATACGATTACAGGTATGGAAATAAAGTTAATCTGAATGCACAGTTATATTATAAAATAAACATCAAAAATAAGGTCACGGTTGCGCCAAATGCAGGTTTACAATATGAATACTCAAAGCTTGATTCAGATAAAGGGCTTTCTGTTTCAGTATCAGGCGGAGAATTATTTTCAGGTATAGCCGGTATGGAAATTACATTTAAAAAGCTGGCGGTTGGATTTAACTATCAAACGCAATTGAATCAACAGCTCGCCTTGGGTATAGTTAAAGCCGGGAACCGGTTAATGGTTCATTGTGCAATTACCTTATAATATTCCAACACAACGAACCGCCTGTAAGCCTTAACCTTTGCAGATAATACTATATTTGGTTAAAAAGCTGAATACCCTCTAACTGCAATAATATTATGTCTTTATATGAAAAAACATATTTCACTAATACTTACCCTATCAATTATCGCTATTTCTTTTTGCAAAGCACAGGAAAACAAATCAAATAATGATTCTTTATTCCAAACAATTCACAAGCTCGACAGCTTATTGTTTGATGCCTATAATAATTGCAACATGGATATTTATGCCTCCTTTTTTTCTGAAGACCTGGAATTTTACCATGATAAAGGCGGGCTTTCCACTTCCAAACAATTGATGGTTGAAGCCGTTAAAATGAATATTTGCGGAAAAGTGAACCGAATAATTGTTCCCGGTAGTATGGAAGTAAGCGCCATACACGGTTTTGGCGCCATTGAAACGGGGAAGCACCGGTTTCATAACCTGGCAGAAAACTCAGTTTCTCAACCTGGAAATTTTGTAATCGCCTGGAAATACGAAAACAGCCAATGGAAAATAACAAGGGTCATCAGCCTCCATTAATACAACTACACACTAAAATATTAGCCGTTTTCATATAATTTAGTTCTATAAACTAAATTAATCATCAACCTGTTGCATACCTGACGCTGAATTATTTAATGAAATGTTTTGCCTAATTACTAATACCTATGGCATTTTTTTGCGTTCTTTTGCATAAAATTTAAGGCAGGGAATGTCAACATTGTATGATAAGCCTGCTTCAAAGCGCTATGAAATTATTTCTACTTACCATCTTAAGCCTTTGCTGCACAGGTAGCCTGGCTCAAACTTTTACGGGAACCGGAGGCTCTATCCCCGGAACCAGTACCACTCAAACATGCTTCAGCACAGCTGTTACCGGAGTTGGTGTCATAAACAGCAGCTACGGACTGGCACAGGTCTGTATTAATATCAATCATCCTTATGATGAAGAATTAGAGATATTATTATCAGCTCCCGATGGAACAACTGTTCCCTTATCAATTCAAAATGGCATTGATGGAGATAATTATACATCAACCTGTTTTTCTGCCAACGCCACATTACCAATCAAATTCGGCACCGCCCCTTTCACCGGAAGTTTTTTACCTGAAGGGCATTTAGGTGCTGTAAATAATGGTCAAAATGCCAACGGAACATGGAAACTTTGCATCCAGGACAGGAGAACCGGGGCCAATGCAGGTAACCTGGTAAACTGGAGTCTCACGTTCAGCAACTCACCCGCGCCACAACCGCCTGCCCTTCCCGCTTGCGCACAAACATTACCAACAAATTCCTCCTGTGCTTCTGCTGCACCCGTCTGCGATTTTAACGGGCTTTGCGGAACTACTTCCGGAAGTACCGTGCAGGATTGGCCGGGATCCGGTTTGGATGCATGCTTTGGCTTGCAGAATAATTCATTTATCAAATTTGTTGCAGCAGCCCCAACAGCCTCCTTCTCTGTTTGGGTGCCAACTAATACCAGCAGCAGTTTTGAAAGCGGCGGCATACAAATGATCTTTTTCAGTGGCACCTGCGGCAGCGGAGCGGTTACCAGTTATGGTTGTTATCCCCATATATTTCCGTACAGTGCCGGGGGAATACCGCTGATAACCGTGGTTTCTGCATCAGGCCTCACAGCAGGTAACACTTACTACCTCATGATAGATGGCTTTAATAATGATAACTGCACGTTTACCATTGCGGCAAATACCGGTGTGAATATCCTGGATATAACACCGGCAAACCCTGTAATCTGTAGCGGGAACAGTGTAAGCCTTACTGCATCGGGCGGAAACGGCATATTCACCTGGAGCCCGCCAACAGGTTTAAATACAACCAGCGGCACCACGGTTATTGCTTCTCCTGCCCTTACTACCACGTATACGGCTACCAGTACCCTGGGTGGTTTCTGCCCTATATCGAAAGATATAATTGTAACCGTTAACCAGCCACCGGCAGCACCAACAGCCAGTGTTACTGCACAACCCACCTGTTCGGTACAAACTGGCACTATTTCAATTACAGCGCCTTTGGGTGCAAATCTTCAATATTCAATAAACGGTACAGCATTCCAGTCAGGTACCTTATTTGCAGCACTGGCTCCGGGCAATTACCCTGTTTCGGTAAAGGACATTTCCACCGGCTGTATTTCAGCAATAACAAACCTGACCGTAAACGCTGCCCCTGTTCCTGCGCCTCCTGCCACAGCAAGTGTAACGGTACAGCCTACCTGCACAATAACAACCGGAACCATAAGCATAACAGCTCCCATTGGTGCCAATTATGAATACAGCATCAATGGAACCACTTACCAGGCCGGCACCCTGTTTACAGGCATCACACCGGGAACTTATGATGTTACGGTAAGGAATATTTCATCCGGCTGTGTATCAACTGCCATCCAGGTAACAGTAAACAACATACCGGCACCTCCCGCAACAGCCACTGCAAGTGTAACGGCACAGCCTACATGCATAACAGTAACCGGCACTATCACTATCACATCGCCAACGGGCACAGGGCTTGAATACAGCATCAACGGAACAAATTACCAGCCTGGCACTGTTTTTACAGGCCTTACGCCGGGTAATTACAATGTAACGGTCAAGGAAATTTCAACCGGTTGCATTTCCGCTGCTTTATTGCTCACCGTAAACAATATTCCCGCCCCCCCGGCTGCCCCAACGGCCAGTGTAACGGTACAACCTACATGCAGTACACCAACAGGAACCATCAGCATCTCAGCCCCAACAGGCGCCGGGTTTCAATACAATATAGACGGTTCTGCATACCAGGCGTCAGCAACGATTGCCGGGGTGTCACCGGGCAATCACAGCTTAACCGTGATTAATACTTCCACAGGATGTGTTTCTGCAGCAACACAGATAACGGTTAACAATATCCCTTTGCCGCCTGCTGCACCTGTTGCGGGTGTAACCATACAGCCTACCTGCAATACCCCAACCGCCACTGTTGTAATTACGGCCCCCATAGGCGCCTCCCTTGTTTACAGCATCAACGGAACGACTTACCAAAGCGGAACAACTTTCACCGGGATTGCTCCAGGCTCATATAATATCACCGCCCAAAACAGCGTTACGGGTTGTATTTCGGGTGCAACACCGGTAAGCGTAAACAACCTGCCTGCTCCGCCCGCAGCACCGGCCGCCAGTGTTACCGTGCAACCTACCTGCATACTCAATACCGGTACCATTGTTATTACAGGCCCATCCGGTGCATCGCTGGAATATAGCATCAACGGTACCGCTTACCAGCCAGGCGCAACTTTCACTTCCGTTAATTCCGGAAATTACAATATAACGGTAAAGGATATACTAACAGGTTGTGTGTCAGCCGCCACCACGGTTACGGTAAACCCTGTCCCGCTGCTCACAAATACCCCAACTGCAACAACTTCCGGCCCTGGATGTACGGGAAACACAGCTTCAATAAACATTACATCACCTGCCGGTGCAGCTTACCTGTTTTCCATTGACGGAACAAACTACCAGGCTTCCAACATTTTCACAGGCCTTAGTATCACTACGGCTACAACATTCCCCGTTACTGCAAAAAACATCAGTACAGGATGCATTACACCGGTATTGCAGGTGCCATTTACCACTAACCCCGGCATAGCTGATATGCCGGTTGTACAGGCCATTCAACCTTCATGTTCCGCTCCAGATGCCATGGCTACCGTAATATCTCCCACCGGAAGTAATGTAGAGTACAGCCTTAATGCAGGGGCATACCAATCATCCCCGGTTTTTACGGGGCTTACAGCAGGCAATTACCAGGTAGTGGCCAGGTTTAAGGATTTCGACTGCCCGTCTCAGCCGGCAAGTTTCAACATAGCGAAGCTTGACCATGCTACATGCGATGAAAATATATATTTCCCATCTGCCTTTACCCCTAACGGTGATGGCACAAATGACCTGTTTGGTGCATTGGGCAACCTGGATATCATCACCACTTATGAATTAAAAATTTACAACCGGTATGGTGAAGTTGTATTCCAGGCAACCAACCCATACCAAAAATGGGACGGTACATACAAAGGTAAAAAAGCAGGCAATCATGTATTTGCCTGGCACGCAAGCTATACTACAGTCCGGGGAATTAGTGATTTCCAAAAAGGAACAGTGATCATTGCCAGGTAAACCTGTTAAAACCTACACAATCCGGTTTCTGCAATCGCCATGAAAAAAGGATTCCGTAATAATCTCGGAATCCTTTTGAAAATTATACAGTTAATTGCCACTTATCTAAAATGGGCGGGCATAGAACAGGAATAATGCCTGGTTATTATCTACAATTGATATATCTGAAGCATCAGTTGCCCCGTCGCCATTAACATCGGTACTGTTGTAACCAAACAGGAATATGCTGTTATCATTATCTATATCAGCCATATCTGAAGCATCTACTGCACCATCCTGGTTAACATCACCGCCGTATAAGGCAAACAGCCCTCCTCCCACTGCTGCCATCGGCGGATTGATTCCGTCGTCATAAGCTTTGGAAAGGCTGTTGCTGAAATCATATGGAGCATTAGATGGTATAGGCAATGATACCGGTAACTTACTCCATGTTTCCATATGGTTGCGGTGCTTAACGGAAATATACCATGAATGGCCGCTCACGCCGGCAGGGAAATTCATGGAAGCTGTACCATCTGTATGTAAAACAGCTTTCACACTGTAATCGGGGTTTGGATATTGATTTATGTTTGTGTGTGCCGGGTCTGTCAGGTTCACATGTATCGTATCACAGGCAGTTGGGTCTGCACTTAACCCCAGGTTATGCAGGTTGGGCACCATCACACCCGGATTCAGCGGGTCAATAAACCCTTCAAGCAACGTAATAACATCTACCGGAATGAGGATCTCATTGCAGGTGCTTACACTGAAGCAAACCATGCACATGTCACAAACCTGCCCGTTTACCACCAGGTAGTACCTTACACAATAAATTCCTGATTGGGTAAAGGTATATGTAAGCGGATTACCCATACTTGTATTCGGATTAATTGCCAGCGGGAAAGGATTGCCAACTTTCAAAATTACAGCACTGTCTCTCACATCGCAGGTAGCAGGGTAAGGATTGGTGAAATTATAATAGAAACTATAACTGGTGTTACACATGAACGGAGCAGCCAGGCTGGTATTACATTCTATAGGTGGCGGTACCCTGATATCACCGGGTTGCAGGTGAGCAGTATGATAGGGCTTCCAGTAAAGTGGAATTCAGGATTACAGGTACAGGGGGTTTCACATATCACATTGAAGCAAATGGTACAGCTGTCGCATACAATCCCGTTTACCATTAGCTTAAACTTAACACAATAGATGCCTCCACTGGTGAATACATAATTCAACGGACTGGCCTGGCTTACATTATTCTGCGTGTAAATAATATTTGTACCTGAAAGCACTTCACCAACAACCATGGTTTCGCAACTTCCAGCAGGCCATGGACTGGTGAAATTATAATAGAACCCATAACTAACGTTACAAGCTAATGGCGCAGCCAGGCTCGTATTACAATTAACCGGGGGCGGCGGAAAATCAATGATCGCATGAGGGTAATTGGTTATAATCACCGGGTTGCCCGTAAAATGGTATTCCGGGTTACACTCACACGGGAGATTGCAGTTAACTGTAAAACAGAAGGTACATACATCACAGGTAACCCCGTTTACCACCAGCCTGAATCTAACACAATACGTTCCGGCACCCGTAAATACGTAATTCATCGGGTTGGCGAGGGAAACATTATTCTGTGTATAGATAACGGTTGCGCCTGACAGCACTTCACCTACAACCATCGCCTGGCATTCCCCATTCGGCCATGGATTCTGGTAAGGTATATAGAAACTATAAGTAGTATTACATGCTAAAGGTGCCGCCATGCTGGTATTGCAATAGATTGGCTGGAAGAAATCGATAATCACCGGGTTACCGGTAAACTGGAAATTCTGGTTGCAGGTACACGGGCTTTCGCAAATGACTGTAAAACAGATGGTGCAACTGTCACATACTATCCCGTTTACCATCAATTTGAACTTTACACAATATATGCCTCCATTGGTGAACACATAATTCAACGGGTTGGCCTGGCTCACGTTATTCTGCGTAAAGATAACGGTGGCGCCTGATAGCACTTCAGCAACCACCATCGGCTGGCAATTACCATTGGGCCACGGGTTGGTGAAGTTATAATAGAAGCCATAGTTAACATTACAGTATAATGGCATTTCCATGCTGGTATTGCAGTTTACCGGTGGCGGCGGGAAATCAATGATCGCATTCGGATAGTTGGTTATGATCACCGGGTTGCCGGTAAAATGGAAGTCGGGGTTACAGGTACAGGGCAGGTCGCAGGTAACATAAACACAGATGGTACAAACATCACAAACAACCCCGTTAACCACCAGTTTAAACCTTACGCAATAGATGCCGCTACCCGGAAATACGTAATTCAACGGGTTGGCCTGCGATACATTATTCTGTGTGTATATAACGGTAGCGCCTGATAGCACTTCGCCAATCACCATGGTTTGGCAATTTCCTGCCGGCCAGGGTTGCTGGTAATTGATGTAGAAACTGTAACTGGTATTGCAGGTTAGCGGTTGGGCAAGGCTGGTATTACATTCTGATGAAGGAATATTAACGGTGCCACCCAGGAGGTTCGCATTGATCACCGGGTTGCCGGTAAATTTAAAATCTGGGTTACAGCCGCAAGGAATATTGCAGACCACCGTAAAGCAAATGGTGCAACTGTCGCACACTTTAGTACCAACCATCAGTTTAAATTTCACACAATAAGTACCGGCAGCGGGGAACACATAATTGATCGGGTTGGCCTGGGAGACATTGTTTTGCGTAAAGAGTATATTTCCAAGGTTATCAAGCACTTCACCAACAACCATGGTTGGGCAATTCCCGCTTGGCCAGGGATGCTGGTAATTGATATAGAACTTGTAATTAGCCTGGCAGAACAGGTTGTTCGGATATGTAGTTCCGCAACTCATTGTAACGGTGGTTCCTCCGCTAACGAAACCGTCATCAATAAGGGGAAGTACGATTGTTGGAAGGCCGGTGAAATGGAATGCGGTATCACAATCGCATGGCGGTTCCGGCAACGGGCAGTTATAGAAAACATTCGTGATACAACTGTCGCATACAGCGCCATCGCACCAACCAAACAGTTTTAAAGTGAAGTTGCCGCTAGTGCCCGGTATAGGCGTATATGTCCAGGGGAATGATGTGATTGTCTGTATCACATTCCCCAGGTTATCTACCACCTCTCCAGTTACGGTACCGCCGCAACCGGAAGGAGAACAGTTAAACGCTGCGTTTACCATCAAGGTATTGCATCCGATAACGATTTCCTGGTTTGGCAAACAGGTGAGGTTCTGATAGGTTGCGCCGCTGTCTACACTGAACTGTTTGTATGCCCAGTTGCTGCTGTCGCAATTGCAGCAATTTTTCACAAACACGTCGAAAATACCGCTGCTGTCTTCACAACCGTTCGGGAAACTAACGGTGGTCCATAGGTGATGTAATCCCAGGCTCAGGAAATTGCCCGGGATGGTTATAGCGCCGTTACCCGAATATATAAGGGTGCCGGCCGGCTTGATACCGTCGAACCACTGCACAAAATAATTGCTTAGGTTAGGCAACTGTGCCAGCGGTATGGTAATGCTCTCTTCCACACAGATGGTATCACATCCGATCGGGAATAACTGGAGGCTCGGCGCTTCATTGATGCTGATGAAATTGCTGATGGCGTAGCAGCCTGTCCTGAGGTTTGTGGCTGTTGCATAATACGTACCTGCTATGGTGGTACTTATTGAAGTGCCGGCGGCACCGGTATTCCAGGTATAGCTGTTATTTATATTTGGAGTAACTACTGATATCGTATTGATTGAATTGGCACATAAAGTTCCTGCTGCACTGATGGCCACATTCGGGTTTTTGTAAGTAAAAATACAGAGGCTGTCATAGGCTATACAACCGTTTGCATCTACAACCTGCAGGTACACTACAAAATTGGCATTGTTAACCAGTGTACCGGTTGCCGTTGTAAAGTTTGATGTTGAACCGTTTGGTGAAAAACTGATACCGCCGATACTGGCGCTCCAGTTATAGGTATAACCGGCATAACTGGTTGCTATTAAATTGAAGCTCCAGGGATTTGAGGCCGGGTCGAAACATACGGTTGAACCGGTTTCGATATTGGCAATAGGATCGGGATATAATTTTACAACAGCCGTATCAGAAAGCATGCTGCAATTACAACCTGGCGTTGATCCAGAAACAAAAACACTGTATAAACCAAAATCGGTTGCATTATAAGTTGCACTGTTTGCACCCGGGATATTAGTACCATCCTTTATCCATTGGTAATTATAGCTGCTGCACATGGTATTGCCATTCGGGTTAATACTGGCAGATAATGTAACTGACCCGCCCCTGCAAATACTCGACGGGTTGGGTACAACCGTTACAATCGGTTTTGGATGAACCGTAACGGTTTTTGTGGATGTAGCCACGCAGCCATCCGGCGTTGTAACGGTTAAGGTAGCCGTAAAGTTAATGGGTGCATTTGTGTTATTGGTATACTGGTGTTGCGGTGTACCGGCTGGTGAAAGATATGAATAAGACCCGTCGCCAAACTGCCAGTAATAGCTGGCATAACCGGGTGCAGTATTAAAATAGGTGATATCCTTACTGCAGGTTGGATTTGGATTAACGGTAAATATCGCATTAGGAATTGCCACGTTTACAACTTTTGAGATAGTAGACGTGCAGGTTCCTTTGGTAACAGAAAGGGTTATCAGGAAAGCGCCGCTGCTGGTTGGCGTAACACTCTCACTGGTAGTATTGCCCAGGATTCCGGTATAGGTTCCACCGCTGATTGTCCATGTATACGTTGCACCGGTAGCATTTGGATAATAACTGGAAGCATCGTTCATGGTTAAAATACCTGTATTGCAATCATAACTGGCATTGAAATCTGCAACAACCGGAACATCTACAGTTGAGCAACGGCTAATACAGCAAGTATCATTTGTACCGGATCCGGCATTAAATACAAGTGTTTTTGTTGAAATACAAGCTG
>WBZP01001519.1_pt1 | contig 28246 bp, 27 predicted proteins | sample 5204301 | NCBI WGS metagenome assembly WBZP01 (sample SAMN12412401, study PRJNA552823) | activated sludge metagenome | isolation source: activated sludge from nitrification reactor of wastewater treatment plant... | place: USA: Pennsylvania | collected 2017 | reverse complement strand
CGCCGCAAGCAGATTGCCGACTGCGCCGAACACGTCACCGCCGACGTCGGGAACCCATAGCGCGCTGAAGCCCAGGGCCTCCAGTTCGGCGGCCGAATCGGCGGCGTGGGCGGGGTCGCCGTAGCGCAGCTCACCGCTCCACACACCGGTGCCGGTCAGATGAGGGGTTCCCGTGGTCATCGGCTCATCCTGTCAGCGCCGCGCGCCGCCCGGCGAGGTAGCCGAACGTCATCCCGGGACCGATGGGCCGGCTGGTCGACGGCCCGGAGGGTGCGCCACGGTGCGGTACTCGACCGGTCACCCCTGACGTTGTCGTACGTCGAGTCACCGCGGCCGAACTCGTCGTCGTGGCCACGCTCGATTTCAGCGTTGAACCGGGCGACGGTGGCGACCATGGCCTCGCCGTCGACACCGATGCACTGGCCCAGCTCGGCGAGTGAGTCAGCCACCGTGGTCCACGGCGGACCGGCTTGCCGCCGCGCCCAGCTCGTCAAGGGGGCAGGCCTCGGAGTCCAGTGGCCGGCCGCCGTGCGGCTCGGCGCCGAGCGGGTTCGGCTGGTCGTCGGGGAAGCCGCTGAACAGCCGCCGGCGCACCGTCGTGTGGTCCGCCAGGAAGCGAACCATCTCCGGCCGCCATCCAGGAAGCCGGTCACGGTGTCCCCGGCGCCATCGCCCCGAGGTAACTGACGACGTCCCACTCCCCGTTGACTCTCCATGCTGCTCCCCATGGGCGGCTGACTTGAGTGCAGCGACAGCAACATGATGTTGCCAGCGACACGGGGCGCGCTACCGCTCGGGCGCCGCAACGCCATCGGCTGAACGGCCCGCCGCTGGGACAGCAGTAGGGTTGCCATGTCCCCACAACGCAGGAGGGTTCATGCTCAAGCGACCCTTGACCATGCTGGCCGTGGTGATGCTCGCCGCGCTCGGCTCGCTCACCACGACGCCGGCGACAGCTGCCGGCACGCCCACCGACGGTCTCGCCCACGTTCACGGTCGAATTGTCGGTGAGGACGGCGAGCCGCTGGGCTTCGCCGAGGCGGTGCTGTATCTGCGAATGCCTGGCGGGCAGTTGGCGATGGTGGCCTTCGAGCACGCCAACGACGACGGCTGGTACGACCTGTCCGTGGTTCCAGGTCGCTACATCGTGTGGTTCACTCCCGTCGGGCTGCATCCGCTGGGCACCTACTTCGACGAGTACTACCCCAATACCCACGACCCGACAGCCGCCAGGGAGATCAACTTCCGGGCCGACACCACGACCCGGGTGAGCGCCCGCCTCGATCGTGCCAGCACGATCTCGGGCACCTTGACGGTGACCGGCAGCATCCCCCCGTCCCAGTTCACACCGGTGGCCTATGACGCCCACACGGGAGCGAGCGAGGCGGGATGGGTGAATGAGGACGGCACCTACGAGATCACCGGCCTCCCGCACGGCTCGTACGTCGTGTACGTCACCTACTACGACGAAGAGACCGACACACTGATTCTCCGCTACTGGCCGGACTCTCCCACGATCCACGGCGCTCGCAACGTCCTCATTCCCCGCGCCCGGAACGTCACCGGCATCGACATCACGGTCACCTGACCAGCTGACCGCCAGACACGGGCACCGTCGAACCTCGCCGCCAGCGTGAAGGGTCCCCGCCACGGGCTCGCCGGTGGGTGCTTGCCCAGCGGCTCAGCGAGCGGCGCGCCATCCGTCGAGTGCGTCGAGTGGGAACATCGGGCGCGGGATGCGCGTCCATCTCAATCCGGCGATGTCGGACTGCGTGGGACCCGGCGTGTCGGCACGGACCACGTCGGTTGCAATCGGGGCGAAGTGCTGGAAGTTGGACGCCGTCTTGACCACCACCATGGCGAACCTCGACGGGTCGATCCCCAACTGCCGGTAGAACTCCGGATACACGCCGCCGACGCCCGGACGCTGGGTCACGACGACGACGCCCACCGGGGCAACGATGACCGCCGTGGCACCAAGGTCGACGTGCTGACCGACCAACCCGTCGTCGAGCGTGAGCACGTACGACCCGAAGGACTGCAACGTTCCGGTCACGGTCACGGATTCGTGCATCCCGGCCACGCGGCCGCCGATCTCGACGGTGACCACGGCGCCGACCGGCGCGCCGCCGACGAGCTCGGCGATCGTCGGGTCGACGACGGGAACCAGCGCCCGCCGCGCTCCACCTGCCATGAGTGCGTCCAGAAGAACCGTGCTGTCCCCCCCGGCCCCGCCCAGCACGGAGTCACCGGTGTCGCTGATCACGACCAGCCCGTCGACGGCGCAGGCCCGGCGCACCGCTTCGGCCGGTGGCACTGAGGTACCGACCATGAACTCGTGGCGCAGCGCCCAGGCGTCATCGGCCAGATCAGCGGCGATCCGGTCGGCCAGACCCGGGTCACCTTCGGTGTAGACCACCACGGACCACCCTGCCTCGTCGACGTCGAGCCAGGGCTGCATGGGGAAGGTGGAGACGCTGAGGACCCCTTCCATCTCCTCGGCCACGCGGGCCGAGTCGAACCACGTCTTCATCGGAGGTGACCTCGTCAGGAACTGCTCCTGATGGGTAATCATCGGGATCTTCCGCCATCCGACAGTCGGTGACGTCTCCCCGGCGACGATGCGGAACAGGAGATCGGCGGCGAGGCGACCGGTGTCGGTGAGGTCGTGCGGTTGGGTCCGGTGGGCGACCAGCGCGGTGGCGTCGCGCACCATCGCCTCGGTGATGTTGGCGTGATGGTCGAGTGCCAGCACGATCGGGATCTCCGGGCCGACGACATCCCGAGCAATCGCCAGGAGGAAGCCGTCGACGTCGTCGACCCCCGCGGCCGAGCACGCGCCGTGGAGGAGGAGCGCCACACCGTCGAGCCGCCCGGCCGCACTCAGACCGACCTGCACCTCGTGGGCCAACGCGGTCAGCGTGCCGGCCGAGAGCCGCCCTCCGGCCACGGCGTGAGCGTTGACGATGGGCACAGTCTCCACCCCGCCGCAGCGGTCGGCAGCATCCAGATACCCGTACACCGACCCGCTCGAACCACGCCGATCGAGCACCGCCGCGCCACGCTCGATCCCGAACGACTCGAAGTGTTCCAGCGTCGTGAGGCTTGGGTTGAACGTGTCCGTCTCCTGGGAGACCCCGGCCAAGCCGATCCGCATGAGAGTCCTCCGCTCTGCCGTGTCGACGTCCCCAATTGCACCATATTTCGTCAATCTTGAACAGCTCTTCGTGTATAACGAAACTCTGCCCGACAGGAAGAGGGAGCGAGCATGACGGTCCGGCGAGTCTGCATCGGGCAGGCACAGGGTTTCGACGTACACACCCTCGACGCGGGCCGCCCCGGCCCAAGGATGGCCGTGCTCGGTGGTGTTCACGGTGACGAGGTGGAGAGTGTGGTCGCCGCACAGCGGATCGCCACGTCGTCCCTCGCCCTGCGCGCCGGTCGGCTCGACCTCGTTCCGATCTGCCACGAGGCAGCATTGGCGGCCGACTCGCGGACCAGTCCTCTCGACGGTGGGGATCTGGCGCGCAGCTTTCCGGGTGCCGCCGCCGGTTCGCCGACGGAGCGACTTGCCCACCACCTCGTCCGCGAGGTGCTCGACGGTGCCGACCTCGTGATCGACGTACACACGTCGGGGCGGCAGTTCGACATGCCGTTCGTCGCCGGGTACTGCGCACCCGTCGCGTCAGACCGCTGCCTCGCGGCCGCTGCCGCGGCGGCGGTGGGCGCCGAATTCGTCTGGCGACACCCTCTGTGTCCGGACGGTCGGAGCATCAGCGTGGTACCCCAGGGCATCTACCTGGAGGGCCCCGGCTACGGTCCGATGGATATGGGATTGGTCGATCGGTACACCGAGGGGATCGGGCGCGTCCTGGCAGTTGCCGGGCTCGTCGACCCCCACCCGTACGGCGAGCGCGGCTCGCCGGTTCGTGTCACCGGTGGCGGTGATCTCGACCGTGACGGGATCAGGGCCGACCGCGCCGGGTACTTCGTGCCGTCGGTGGTCGCCGGGCAGCCGTGCGCGCCCGGCGACGTCGTCGGGCAGATTCACGACATCGCCGGCCGCTGGCAGACCGACGTTCATGCACCGGTCGGCGGGTTCGTCATGGCGCTGACCCGCCGCCGCCAGATCGCAGCCGGTGAGCTGCTGGCGTGCCTGGCCTCGAGCGACTCACCGGTGGTGGCACCGTGAGCTCTGGTCCCATCCCCGCGAAGGGCAGCCCCCTGCCGGCCGGGGCGTTCGAAGTCGGCCGGGAGGTCTTCGCCGCCGACCCGTCGTTCCCGCTCGCGCTGCTCCGGGACAGCGCTCTCGTGTCGAACAGCGCCTCGATGATGCGGTTCTGCCGCGAGCACGGCGCATCCCTCGCTCCCCACGGAAAGACAACGATGAGCCCGGAACTCATTCGCCGCCAGCTCGCTGACGGCGCCTGGGCCATCACCGCGGCCAGCGCATGGCAGGCGCGGATGATGCACCTGTCAGGTGTCAGGCGGATCCTGCTGGCCAACGAGGTCGTCGTCCCCGCGGAGCTGCGCTGGCTGGCCGAGGCCCGCCACGATGGGCTCGACGTCTTCCTCTATGTCGACTCCAGCGCCGGGGTGGCCATCGCCGATGAGGCGCTGTCCGGCTACCCGCCATCGTGGACGTTGCCCGTGCTCGTCGAGATCGGGACTCCCGGAGGCCGTGGCGGCGTGCGCTCAGCGCACGATGCGCTGGCGGTTGCCGAGGCGGCCAGCCGGTCATCGCGCCTCCGCCTGATCGGCGTGGCCGGATTCGAAGGGATCCTCGGACCGACGGATCAGCGCAGTGCGGAGGAGGTCGTCAGCACGTTCCTGGGTGAGATCGTCGAGGCCGCCCATCTGATCGACGCTCGCGGGTGGTTCGATCCGGACTCCGAGATCATCGTGTCCGCTGGTGGGAGCGCCTACTTCGACTACGTCGTGGGCGCGTTCGCCCAACTACGACTTCGACGCGCACCGCGGGTCGTGCTCCGTGCCGGCTGCTACCTGACGCACGACCATGGCTCGCTGGACGAAGCCTCCCCGCTCGGCGCAACCCCCCGAGTCGAAGGAACCCAACTCCGCCCGGCCGTCGAGGTCTGGGCGGCCGTCCTGTCACGGCCCGAACCGAACCGGGCGATCGTCGGTGCTGGCAAGCGTGACGTGTCCACCGACGGCTTGCTCCCGGTGGTCGTCAAACATCGCCCACGACGCACCGGCCAGATCGCCGATGTGACGCCTCGACGCATCACCGCGGTCAACGACCAGCACGCCTTTCTCGACCTGGAATCGACGGATCCGCTGGCCGTCGGTGACCTCGTCTGCCTGGGAATCTCCCACCCGTGCACCACCTTCGACAAGTGGCGATCCATGCCGGTGGTCGACGACCAGTACCGGGTGACGGAAGTCATCACCACGCTGTTCTGAACCGGGGCGGGTCGTCAGTCCCCTCGACCACGCGTCAGTGGACACGGCTCGAAGTCCATCTCGGGTTCGAAGGGGAACATCGGCCGTACCCGGTGCAGGTACGTGAGCGTGGCGATGTCAGCGGTGGTGCACCCCGGCGAGTCCAGCTGGATCATCCGCGCCGCGAGTGGTTCGAAGGCCGCTCGTGGCGAATGGACGCCTTTGGCAATGACGATCTGCAGGCTGGACGGATCGATCCCTGCACTCGTCAGCTCGGCCCGGCTGGTGTTCCCCATCGGCCGCGATGTCAGCAGCACGACCAGACCGTCGTCGGTGCGAACCACGGCACGCCGGCCGGCGTCGAAGACCCGTCGTCCGCCGTGGGTCGGGCCCGGATCCTCGAATCGACCGTCATCGAGATGGGTCACCCGCCCAACCAGCCTGATGGGCTGTCCGTGCAGATCGTCGGTCCTGCCACCTGCCCAGATGTCCACCGCGGCGTGCAGACCGCGCGTCCAGCAGGCCTGCACAGCACCGGGATCGCACAACGATCCGAACACGCTCTTCACGCCCATCTGCTGGCTGGCGGCGAGAACGTGGGTCGAGTCGGCCGGACTGCCGGCGCCCACGTTGTCCCCCACGTCCAAGAGGACCACCGGCCGCGTGCCGTGCGCCGCGCCCGCCGACAGGCCGGCATGGATCGGGGTGCCGGTGCCGCACAGCTGCTGGCGGTTGGCCCATACCTCCCGGGCGATCCCAGACGCCACTGAGGCGGCCAGCTCGGCGTCGTCGTCGGTCACGGCGATCACGCTCATGCCCATCTCGGCGACGTCCGCGTAGGGGAATCCCTCGGCCAGGCTGACCGATAGCACGCCGGGTAGCGCCTCGGCGGTGCGCACCACCTCCATCAGCTGGCGCATCGGCACATCGGAGGTGCCCTGGCGGAGGATGTTCACCGCGATCGGGATCCTGACCAGCGCGGAGCACGGCCGAATCGATCCCCTGGCGACGTCGAAGACCTGCGCAGCCAGCTGTGCCGCCCGTTGGCGGGCGTCGACGTGCGGGTTGGTCAGGTAGGTGTTGACGATGTCGGCGTGGTGCACCATCGCCTCGGTCACGTTGGCGTGCATGTCGTAGGCCACACCGACGATCACGTCACTGCCGACGGCGCTGCGCACCCGGCGGACCATCTCCCCGTCCGCATCCGGGAACCCCTCCGACACCGCGGCACCGTGCATCGCCAACAACACCGCGTCCCATGGCCCGCGCTCGCCGAGAGCCACCAGCAGGCGGCGAGCCATGTGTTCGAAGGCCTCGGCGGTGATGGCGCCCATCGGGTTCAGATCGAAGTAGACGAGTGGGACGAGCTCGACATCAGGATCAGCCGCGCCGGCGGCAAGGAACCCGGCCAGTGTCGTGTCGGCGGCGCCATGCTCGCCCACCAATCCGTCACCCTCGACCGGACCGGCCTCGAGGAACCGGGCAAGGCTGGCAGGTACCGGGGCGAAGGTGTTCGACTCGTGGTGGAACCCGAGGGCAGCGACGCGCATCATCCGCCCCGGCGAAGCACTCGGCCCGGCCTGGCGGTGCCGATCCGGCCCCCGTCCAGCACGACCTCGCCACCGACCATCACGAGATCGATGCCCGCCGGCGGTTCCGCCCGGCTGGTGAAGTCGGCCCGGTCACCCACCACCGCCAGGTCGACCAGGACGCAGTCGGCGACCTTGCCCACGGCGAGCACCCCACGATCGGACAGCCCCAGGCGGCGGGCCGGTTCGGCGGTCATCTTGCGCACCGCCTCGCCGATCTCCAGCAGGTGCCGGTCACGGCAATACCGGGCAAGCACCCGCGGGAACGTCCCGAAGGTCCGCGGATGCGGCCGGTCGCGGGGTTGGTCCATGGCGATGGCATTGCCGTCCGAGCCAATCACCGACAGCGGGTGGGCGACGAACCGGGCGACGTCGGCCTCGGTGCGGTAGAACAGCACGACCTGGAGCTCGTTGCCGAACTCCTCGCACAGCCGCAAGGTCAACTCGTCCGGCGGGCATCCCGCGGCCACGGAGATGTCGGCGAGCGTGCGACCCACCAGGCCGTGGTCGTGACAGGCGCTGACGACGAAGCGGTCCCACAGCCAGGGGATGCCCTCGAACCAGCCGGCCTCCATGTCCCGGCGGGCCAGCGCCCGGGTGGGCGGGTCGGCCAGCCGCCGGCGCAGCTCGGCCGTACCACCCGCCTGCACCCACGGCGGCAGGTACTGGGTCAACGACGACGAGGAGGCGTCGTAGGGATACACGTCGAAGCTCACGTCGACGCCGTCGCCGCGGGCGTCGTCGAACAGGGCGAGCAGCTCGTCGGCGTGCCCCCAGCGCTCCGGCCGGTTGATCGCCAGGTGGCTGAACTCGACGCTGGCACCGGTTCGCCGCCCGACGTCGATGGCCTCGGCCACCGAGACGCGCTCGTCCGTGGCGGCTCGGGCGTGCGTCGCGTACAGCGCCCCCCGCCTGGCGAGGGCGGCGACCAGCGTGGCAACCTCCTCGACGTCCCCGTACGCACTGGGCACGTGGGTCAACCCGGTGCTCATCCCGTACGCCCCCTGGTCCAGCGCCTCCAGCAGGTCACGCTCCATCCGTCCCAGCTCGGCCTTCGTCGCCGGTCGGGAGTCCACCCCCATGGCTGCGATTCGCAGCGTGCCGTGCCCGACCAGCGGGATCACGTTCAGCGCCAGGCCTTCGTCCTCCAGCGCGGCGGCGTAGCCGTCGAGGTCTGACCACCAGGGCACAATCGCGGCTGTCGCCCTGGCCAGGTGGTCGGCGTGAAGGTCACGACGCGACGGCTCGATCGGAAAGGCCGAGAACGAGCAGTTGCCCACGACCTCGGTCGTTACGCCTTGGCGGAGCTTGCTCTCGCCGCGTCCGTCCTCGATCAGGGTCAGGTCAGAGTGGGTGTGGATGTCGATGAACCCGGGGCACAGGAGCCGCCCGCCGCCATCCACCGTGTAGCGGCTGATGGCGCCCGGTGGCAGAGGCTCGACGGCGGTGATCACGGAACCGATGATGCCGACGTCTGTGCGTCGCGGCCCGGCGCCCGTGCCGTCGACGACGTTGGCGTCGCGGATGATGACGTCGAACACGTCAACTCACCTCCGCGTCACCCGGCCGGTTCCGACCGCTTGGTAGCGTGGCCGGCCATGGGCGAAACGGACGGCACACGCGGCTGGCGTCCGCTCGAGACCACGCTCTCCAGCCATCTGCCCTTCTCCCCCGTCGTCGAGAGCAACGGGTTCGTGTTCATCTCCGGTCAAGCCAGCGTCGACGAAACCGGAACGATCGTTCCAGGAACCTTCGAGGAGGAGATGCACCGGTCGATGGTCAACGCCCGCTCGTTGCTCGAATCCGTCGGCCTGTCGCTGGCCGACGTGGTCCGGGTCACCAGCTACCTGCAGGACCCGGCCGACGGCGCGCAGTACAACGAGCTCTACCGGCAGTACTTCGTCGCCCCGTATCCGGCGCGCACGACGCTCGGCGGATGCCTGTCGCCCGCGCTGCGGTTCGAGGTGGACATGATCGCCGCCCGCCGCCCCCACGTCGCGGAGTGAGCGCAGCGTCACGGTCGTGTCGTCACGGCTCGGTGGCATGCATCAGGCCACGGATGTACCCGTAGGCGAACAGACGGCCGAGCATCGTGTAGCCAGGCTCACCGTCGTCCTCGCCGATCATTTGCGGAACATGGTCGGGCCGGATCGGTCCGGCAAAACCGACCTCGCGGTAGGCGCGCATCGCCGCGGCCATGTCCGTCTGGCCGTTGTCCTGCCACGTCTCGGTGAATCGCAGGGCGGTGCCGCGGATGTCGCGGAAATGCACGTAGGCGATGTGCGGGCCGAGAGCACGGATCGTCGAGGGGATGTCGACACCCATCTCGGCGAAGGAGCCCTGGCAGAACGCGATCTTGTTGGACGGCGACGGGGCCATGGCGACCAGCCGTTCGAATCCGGCCACGTCGTGCATGATCCGATCGTTGCCCAGCAGGTGGGGAAGGGGCGGATCGTCAGGATGCATGGCCAGCACCACCTCTGCGGCTTCGGCCACGGGCAGCACGCCGTGGAGGAACCGTTCGAGGTTGACCCACAAGTCGGCGCGCTCGGCGGCGGGCTCCAACGCCGCGTCGAAGGGCGGGCGACCGGGGATCCGGGCCGTCGCCAGGCACGCCAGGTCGAACGCGGTGGTCTTCGACCCACCCCGTTCCGGAGCGTCCACGCTGGTGCGGATCCAGTCCGTGCCGGCCATGAAGTTGTAACAGAGCAGCGGGATCCCCAGGTCCCCCATCCGTCGGATGAGCTCGCCGATCAGGCTGAGTTCGGAGCCGTCGTCGCGGCCGAGCTTGATCGCGTCCATCGGCAGGTAGCCCTCGACGACACCGACGCGCATGCCGAACGACGCCACCTTGCGGTGGATCTCGACCAGCGCGTCGAGATCACGACCCGGATAGCGAATGACGATCGACTCCACGCCCGTCTGGGCGGCCAGCGTCAGGTGCTCGTCCGACAACGGGGTGAGGACGGAGGCGAGCTGCATCGGGGGCGGCTGTCGGTGATGCCTAGAACACGATCAGTCCGCGGGCCTGCTCGCCGGCGGCGAGAGCGCGGAACGCCTCGTCGGCCTGGTCCAGGTCATAGCGCTTGGTGATCAGCTCCTCGATGCGCAACCTGCCGGCCATGGCCAGCTCCACCATCTTGGGGAACTCGGACTGTGGGTTGCTGCTGCCGTACCGCGAGCCGACGATCCGCCGCTCACCCGACATCAGCACGGCCGGGTCGACCGGGAAGGTTTCCCCGGTGCCGGGCAGCCCGAGCACCACCGCGACACCCTGCTTGGCAAGGATCTCGTACCCGTCGCGCATGGCGATGGTGTTGCCGACGGCGATGATGCTGGCGTCGACGCCACCTCCTGTGAGTTTCATGACCTCGTCCTTGACCGACTGGCTGGCCAGGTTGATGGTGTGCGTGGCGCCGAACTCCCTGGCGATCGCCAGCTTGGAGTCCAGCACATCGACGCCGATGATCGGGTAGGCACCCGTCGCCACCGCTCCTTGCACAGCGTTCAGGCCGACGCCGCCACACCCGAAGATCGCCACGCTCTGCCCGGCACGCAGGCCGGCGGAGTTGACCACCGCGCCGAAGCCGGTGGTCACCGAACAACCGATCAACGCCGCCGACTCCAGCGGGAAGTCCGGGCGGACCCACACCGCCGCCTCCTCCGGGAGGATGATCGACGACCCGTAGGTCGCCGGTCCGTAGTGGTTCACGTCGGTGCCGCCGTCGTGGAATCGAGTCCCCCCTCCCACGGCCTTGCCGATCGGCGGGGTGTTGAGGCACAGCGCCGGGAAGCCGTTGGCGCAGTACTTGCAGCTGCCGCACGAGGGCGCCCAGGAGACGATCACGTGGTCGCCGGGCGCCAACCGCTGGCACCCAGGGCCGACGGCGTCGACCACACCGGAGCCCTCGTCGCCCAGCACGATGGGCATCGGGATTCCGGTGTGCGATCCGTCGGCTGCGTGCAGGCAGCTGTGGCACACACCGCTGGCCACCATGCGAACCCTGACCTCGCCGAAGCCGGGCTCGTCGAGGTCGAGTTGCATCATCTGCTGTGGCTGGCGAGGTGCCAGCAGGACGGGGGCATCGATCTTCATGGGGACCACATTTCGTCACGCGCGGAGACGTCGATGACGTGTCACCCCGACGTCGTCGCCGGAGTGACGATCAGCTCAACGTCCCCACGCATTGCTGATAACCTGAGTCGACCGTAGCATAGTCGGATTCTCGGGACAACACCGAGTGCGTTCAGGGCGAGGACGACGTCATGGGCATACGCCAGATCACCGCCGACGTACTGGTCGATGCCCGGTGCGCGCTCGGCGAGGGACCGACGTGGTCATCGGCCGAGCAACGCCTGCTGTGGGTGGACATCGACGCGTCAAGGCTGCACTCGCTGGAGATTGCGGCGAACGACACCTGGACCCACCACGTGACCACGCTGGCCGGGCGGGTCAGCGCCGTGGTTCCCGCGGCTGACGGCGGGCGCATCGCCGTCGCCGGTTGCGATGTTGTGCGTTTGGGCACCGACGGGTCGTTCGAATCCGTCATCGCCCTCCTACCGCGCGACGGTGACGGGATGGCCAACGACGCCCGCTGCGACCCTCACGGAACGCTGTGGGTCGGCACCGTCGACCGCTCCGGACAGGGCCGCGGTGGCTTGTTCGCCGTTTCCCCTGGCGGCTCGGTCGACCGTCTCTCCGGCGGGATCGGACTGGCCAACGGTCTCGACTGGAGCCCGGACGGGAGCACCTGCTACTTCGTCGACTCCTTCACCCACTCGGTCCAGCGGTTCACGCTGGATCCGTGCGGCGCACCCACGGCCCGGTCGACGTTGACCAACGTCGACGGCCTGCCCGACGGCCTCACCGTCGACTGCGACGGGGCAGTCTGGGTCGCTCTGTGGGACCGTCAGGCGGTCCACCGCTACACGCCGCGTGGTGAGCTGGATGCGGTGGTCTCAGTTCCCGGCGGATACGTGACGAGTTGCGCCTTCGGTGGGCCCTGCCAGGACACGTTGTTCATCACCACCGCACGTCATGATCTCGCGGCAGATCACCCGTTCGCTGATCGAGCCGGTGGTCTGTTCGCCGCCGACGTGGGGACCAGCGGCTGCCCGTACACGCCATTCGGCGGGAAGCGGGGCCCGACACCGCGCTGATCCGATCAGGCGCAGGCTGGATCCTCGGGACTCCACCGGTGGAACGGTCCGGCGAAATTTGCTGCGGCCAGGTCGTGGCGGGCCCGGTACCAGCTGTCGGCCCAGGCTCGGTGGTCACGCAAGGCGCGGTCGGGATGCCGGCGGCTCCGGGCCACGAACCCGGGAAAGACCTCGCGACCCGTCGGCTTGCCGATCGGGTGGTAGCGCAGGTCCAGGCTCCAGCGGATCTCGTCACTGATGTTCACCAGCGAGGAGTGGACGGTCCGGCGGTGCAGGAGGAGCACGTCGCCACGCCGGGTGGGGAGCGGCACCGCGGCACGACGGTCCGCCAGCGCCGGCGGAACCTCCAGACCCCCCGGACCCGCGGGGCAATGGGTCAACAGTCCGGCGCGGTGGCTGCGCGGCAGGACCTGCAGGCAGCCGTGCTCCTCTCGCGCCTCGGACAGCGAGAACCACACGGTCAACATCTCGGTCTCGTCGGCGACGGGCAGGACCACCCCGTTGTCCTGATGCCAGTTGGTCGCCCCCATCTTGGTCGCACCGGTGACCGGATCATGGGCGCCGAGGCGCTCGGGGGATTTGATCCGGATGTGCTGCACCGGGGTGGAGGCGATCTCTCCGCCGATGATGGATTCGGCGAGGTCCAGCAACCGCTCGTTCGTCAAGGTCTCGAACACCACCTCGTCGAGGAACATCGGGGTATCGCCCGTGATGCCGGTCTGCGGGAGCGAGAAGTCGAAGTACTGGGCGTTGGTCTCGTTGGTCTCCCCCTCGATCCGGATGAACCGATCGCTGAAACCGAGGTGGGCGTAGGTGGAGCGGATCCTCCCGGAGGCGTGGAGCTCACTGGCGAGGTCGTCGAGTCGCCGTTCGTAGGCGCGCGCGAGGGGGTCCAACACCTCCTGCGGATCGAGCAGTCCCTCGACGAGCAGGAATCCCTCGCTCCAGAACTCGTCGACCTCCGCCTGCGTCAGGACGCCGGACGGCCGAACCGACGTCACGCCAAGCTCACGCTTCTGGCGGCGGCGATGAGCGAGGTGGTGTACTCGTCCTGCGGGTTGGCCAGCACCTCATGGGTGAGACCGGCCTCGACGATGACTCCCCGGCGGAGCACCACGACCCGGTCACACAGCCGGCTCACCACGCCGAGGTCGTGGGACACCATCACCAAGGTCAAGCCGAGTTCGGCGCGCACGTCCATCAGCAAGTTGAGCACCTGGGCCTGCACGGACACGTCGAGTGCGCTCACCGGTTCGTCGGCGTACAGCACGTCGGGGCGCACGGAGAGTGCCCGAGCGATCCCGACTCGCTGCAACTGGCCGCCGGACAGCTGGTGCGGGTACCGGCTGAGCACCTCGGGCCCGAGGCTGACTCGTGACAGCCACTCGTCCAGTTCGGCCGCAGTCGGCGGGCGCCCCTCGAGCGAACGCATCGGCTGCGACAGGGAGCGACGGATGGTCATCCGCGGATCCAGCGATCGCCGAGGACTCTGGAACACGATCTGGTTTCGCCGGCGCAGCTCGCGATCGGCGTGTGCCAGCCAGTCGCCGATGTCCCGGTCGTCGAAGCGGACGGTGCCCGCGCCGTGGCGGAGCAGGCCGGCGAGCACGCGGATCAGGGTGGACTTCCCCGAACCGGACTCCCCGACGATGCCGATGCCCGCACCCCGTGCGACGGTGAAGGACAGGTCGTCCAGGATCCAGGGTGCCGGCGCACCACGCACGGACGATTTGCCGTAGCGGAAGCACATGTTCTGGACGTCGATCAGCGTCGTCATCCGGCCTCCTCGGTCGGATTCCAGCAGCGGAACCGGTGGCCGGGCTGGTCCTCGGTGACGACCGGCGACGTCACACACGGCTCGGCCACATGGTCACACCGGTTGCGGAACCGGCACCCACTGGGGAAGTCGCCGAAGGCCGGCACGGAACCGCGGATGATCTGGAGTCGCCGCCCGACGTTGGCCTCGAGCTGGTCGGGTTCGGGAATGCCGGGGTTAGCCCCGAGCAGCGCCGAAGTGTAGCGGTGCCGAGCATGCTCGATGACATCGGCGGTGGGACCCAACTCCATCACTTCCCCGCCGTACATCACGGCGACGCGCTCGCAGATGTTCTGGACCACACCGAGGTCATGGCTGACGAACAGCAGGCCCATCTCCCGCTCGGTGCTCAGCCGGGTGATGAGGCGGAGGATCTCCGCTTGGACGGTGACGTCGAGTGCCGTGGTGGGCTCGTCGGCGATCAGCAGCTTGGGGTCGCAGGCGATGGCCATGGCGATGAGCACGCGCTGCTGCTGGCCCCCGGACAGCTGGTGCGGGTAGCGGCGAAGCAGTCGCTGCGGTTCGGGCAACTGGACCTGCTCCAGCAGTTCGACGGTTCGCTGTCGCACGGCACGGCGGTTCAGGTCACGGTGCAGGCGGATCGCCTCCCCGAGCTGCCGGCCGATGCGCATCATCGGGTTCAGCGCCCGGTTGGGGTCCTGGAACACCACACCGATCTCCGCACCCCTGATTCGGCTGAGTTCCTTGTCGCCCATCGTCAGCATCTCCCGGCCGCGGAACAGCACCGAACCGGAGACCTCGGCATCGGCGGGCAGCAACCGGATGATGCTCATCGCCGTCATGGTCTTGCCGGATCCTGACTCGCCGACCAGGCCGAGCCGCCCGCCGGGCCCGATGTCCAGCTCGTCGATCGTGACGACGGCGCGCCCACCGAAGGCCACACGCAACTCACGGATCTGCAGCATCACATGATCCCCGTCCGTGCCTGCTGCGGGTCCAGCACGGTCCGCAGGCCATCACCGAGCAGGTTGAAGCCGAGCACGGTGAACACGATGGCCAGCCCCGGGAAGTACATCAGGTACGGAGCGGCCTCCATCAGCGGCTGCGTCTCCTTGAGGAACCGCCCCCAGGACGGCGTGGGCGGTTGGACGCCCACGCCGATGAACGCCAGCGAGGCCTCGATCAAGATGGCCGCGGCGAACATCACCGAGGCGAGCACGATCAGCAGTGGCGCGATGTTCGGCAGGACGTGGTTCATCAGCACGAACCGTCGCCGCCGGCCGTAGGCGAACGCCGCCTCGACGTAGTCGAGCGCCAGGACCTGCTGGGCAGGGCCGATGGTGACTCGGGCGGCGACGGGCACGAACCAGATGATGATCGCCAACACGGCCGACAGGTTGCCCGGGCCGAACTTCGTGGCCAGCACGAGCGCCACGAGGATCCCGGGCAACGCGAGCCCGACATCGGCCACACGGGTCAAGGCGCCCTGCCAGCGGGGCCCTGACCCGGCCACCCACAACCCGAACAGGGCACCGATCGTCAGCGCGATCGTCGTCGACATCACGCTGACGTACAGCGAGTTCCGTGCCCCGAGCATCAATTGGGTGACCACGTCGCGACCGAGCTTGTCGGTGCCGAACAGGTGGCCGTTGGTGAACGGCGGACTCAGACGTTTGCCAACCGCCAGCTTCTTCGGGTCGTAGGGCGTCCACACGAACGAGAGCAGGGCAACGCCGACGAACAGCGACACCAGCGTCGCTCCGAGTATCAGCGGCAACGGGTAGCGCCGCAACCCTCGGCGTTTGCGGGTCACCAGGGCGTCAGGCATGGTGCTGCTGCGCCCGTTTGTCACGGATCCGAGGATCGAGGAAGCCGTAGGCGATGTCCATCAACAGGTTCATCGTCAGGATCATCAGCATGATCACGAGCACGACCGACTGAACCACCACCACCTCCCGCCCGAGGGTGGCGGTCACCAGCAGGCGGCCGATGCCCGGTAGCACGAAGGCGTTCTCGATGACCACGGCCCCGGCCATCAGGCTCCCCAGCTGAAGGGTGGCGACGGTCACCAGCGGGATCGACGCGTTGCGCACCCCATGGAACAGCGCTGCCCCGCGACGACTTCGGCCCTTGGCCATCGCCAGGCGGATGAAGTCCTCGCTCATCACGTCGAGCATCGCCGTCCGCACGTATCTGGTCAGCACCGAGGTGGTCCCCAGACTCAGCGCCGAGACCGGCAGGATCATCGAGCGAATGCTCCCCCACACGTCCTCCGAAAACGGCACGTACCGTCCGGTCGGCAGCCAGCCGAGACCTCGGGCGAACACCATGACGAGCAGGAGTCCGGCCCAGAACGCCGGCATCGCCACCCCGATCTGGGTGACGATGTCGACCACGCCGCCGCGCACCTTGCGGGAGTTGATCGCCGAGTACGTCCCGAGCACCAGTGCCAGCGGGAACGAGACCAGCACCGTGCCGACAGTGAGCATCAGCGTCGGCCCGAAGCGGATGCGCATCTCCTCGGAGATGTCGTATCCAGCGGCGTAGGACGTGCCCAGATGGCCGGTGGCAACGTCCTTCAGCCAGGCCAGGTACTGCACCGGGAGCGGCCTGGTCAGGCCGAGCTCCTGGCGCATCCTGGTGACATCGGCAGGGCCGGCCTCCTTGCCCAGGATGGCAGTCACGACATCGCCGCCGAGGAAGTGCATCATCAGGAAGATGACGATCGAGCCGATGAGGGCGGCGAGCAGGACACTGGCCAATGACCGAAGCATGAAACGAATCACGCCGCTGAACTCCGTTGGTTCGTGGGAGCGGCTGTCCGGTCAGGGGTTGCCCCTGACCGGACAGCCGCTCGCTTGCGTTCGTTGGGTATCAGCCGCTCGCCCACTTCAGGTGGCGCACGTCGAACGAGTTGTTGATGCGCACCTCCTGAATCCCCTGAAGGTCGGCACGGGCCAACTGCGGGGTCTTCGGCGCCATCATCGGAATCACCCAACCGAGGTCGGAGAAGGCGTTCGTCAGATCGGCCATCGCCTTGATGTAGTCGTCGCGGTTGGTGTTCTTGTCCGACGCCGCCAGCTTGTCCTCGAACTCCGGGATGCACAGTTCGGAACTCTTGCCGAGCGGCTCGCGGCCACCCTTGCACCCGTACTGCGAGATCGGAGCCGAGTCGGTGATCTGGCCGATCTCGTAGTTGCCCTGGGTCCAGGTGCGATCGAGCCAGGTGGTCAGATCCTCACCACGAGTCTTCAGCGTGATCCCCACCTCGGCCAGTTGAGCCACCATGATCTCCATCACCGCCGGGTGGTAGGCCACCGTGACGAACGGGAAGTCGACCTCGAGGTTGGCGACACCGGCCTCTTTCAGCAGCGCCTTGGCCTTCTCCGGATCGTACGGATACGGGCAGTAGTCACTGTTGTACGGCACGCTGTAGGGCACGGCCATCAGGCACGTCGCGTCGCCATAGCCGGCAAGCGCGGCATCGATGTACGGCTGGCGGTCGATGGCGTAGGCGATTGCCTGGCGGACCCGGATGTCTTGGAACTCTGGCTTCTTGACGCTCAAGAAGATGTAGGAGACCTCGCCTCCCTTTTCGAACACGGCCTGGAACTCCGGGTCCTGCTCGAAGCTGGCGACGCGGTCGATGCCTTCTGCCAACACGCCGGTGACCACGTCGTACTCGCCGGCCTCCAGGCCGTTGAGCGCCGCTGTCTCGTCGTCGACGAAGAGCCAGTTTAGATTCTTGAAGTACGGCTTGTCGCCCCAGTAGTCCTCGAAGCGGGTCATCGTCAGGCTGGTGCCGGGACGGTACTCGCCGAACACGAACGGCCCGGTGCCGATCATCTGCTTCTTCAGGTCGTACTTCTCGTGTGCGCCCTCGGGTACGATGTAGCCGGCCGAGTTGCCCATCTCCTCCAAGAAGGACGCACTGGGGCTCTTCAGCGTGACCTTGACGGTGCGGTCATCGACAGCCTCGACCTTGGCCACGTTGCCGTAGGCGGTGCTGATCTTGCCCAACGGCGACTCGGCGTTCTTGTTCATCGAGTAGACGACGTCGGCTGCGTCGAGGTCCGTCCCGTCGTGGAACTTGGCCTGGCGGATCTTGAACGTCACGGACAGGCCATCGGCGCTCATCTCGTACGACTCGGCCAGCATCGGCTTGATCGTTCCGTCGGGCAAGTTCTCCAGCAGGGTTTCCTGCACGTTGTAGAAGGTCGGAACGCGCAGCGCGTTGGCCCCAACCTCCCAGTAGTTCCAACTCTCGGGCTCCTGCGGAAGCGTGAGCGTTAGCGTGTCGCCCCGCGCATCGGTAGCCCCCGAGTCAGCCGGAACGGTCGTTGCGCCCGCGGTCGACGCGACGAGCATCAGGGCCGCGCTGGCCAGCGCGACACCGAACCGACGGGCGGACCAGGTCGCTCGTCCTCTTGATCGGAACACCATGAATGCCTCCCCATGACACGTGTTGTGTTTCGTACAGCTTTTTGACTATACTGACTGGACGCTAGCATAATCCCAGTGGGGTGGGCAAGGGCTGCGGCGTCTGGATCGGCATCAGATGAGGGGAACGGGTGGATCACAGCCAGCACAGCACGCACCAGGCGAACCTGTTCGACCTGACGGGAATGACTGCGCTCGTCACGGGCGCCGGGTACGGCCTGGGACAGGGGCTCGTCGAGGGACTGGCGGCGCACGGCGCCACCGTCATCGGACTCGCGCGAAGCGCTGACGCCCTCGCTGCGACGTTTGCTCCCCTCGGTCCGCCGCATCGGTACCTCGTGGGCGATCTCGTCGATGACGCCCTGTACGACGAACTCGACCGGCTTCCCGAGTCGATCGACGTGCTCGTCAACAACGCCGGCGGCGACCCGCACAGCAAACCGTGGGGCCAGCAAACCACCGAGGAATGGCGGGCCACGTACGAGATCAACGTGATCGCGGCCGAGCGGCTCTGCCGGTTGCTCACGCCGAAGATGGTGCAGCGCGGCTTCGGCAGAGTCATCAACGTCTCCTCGGTGTACGGCTCGGTCGGCCAGGATCCGCGCAACACCGGGATACGGGCCGGCGCCGGGGCGTACACCGCCGCCAAGCACGGGCTCATCGGCCTCACCCACTACCTGGCGTGCCAGCTCGGCGGGACCGGCGTCACGGTGAACACCCTCAGCCCGGGCATGATCACCTGGGCCGAGTCACCCACTGACGAGATCCGTGCACTGTGGAGGCGACTCGCCGACCAGACACCGGTGCAGCGAACCAGCATGCCGGAGGACTACGTGACCGCGACGGTCTTCTTGTCGGCACGCGCATCAGGATTCGTCCACGGAGCGAACATCGTGGTCGACGGTGGCTGGAGCATCTGGTGAACAGCGGCGCACCGACGAGAACGGGCGACCGATGACCGGTCGGCTCCAGGGCCGGGTCGCCATCGTCACCGGTGCCTCGTGGGGCATCGGGGCGGCCGCGGCGGAGGCCTTCGCTCGCGAGGGCGCCAGCGTCGTCGTGAACACGCTCCCCGAGTCCCGGATGGATCGTCTCGCCCAAGGCGTCGTCGATCGGATCGTCGGTTCCGGCGGCCGGGCCATCAAGGTCCCGGCGGACGTCAGCGAGCCGGACCAAGTGGATGCCATGGTGGCCACCGCCGTCAAGACCTTCGGGGATATCGACATTCTCGTGGCCAACGCCGCCTACTCGGAACGGGTCCCGTGGACCGAGATCCCCCTCGAGCAATGGGACCGCACGATGGCGGTCAACGTCCGCGGCACGTTCCTGTGCGCCCGTGCGGTGTATCCCAGCATGCTCCGCCAGGGGCGAGGCAGCATCATCACGCTCACCAGCGTCACGGTCAATCTCGGGATGGCCGGCTTCTTGGATTACGTGTCATCGAAGGCCGGCATCATCGGCCTGACCCGCGCCCTGGCGCGAGAGATCGGTCGAGACGGGATCCGGGTCAACACGGTCATGCCCGGCGCCATCCGCACCGAGCAGGAGATCGAGCTCAACTTCGACGAGCGCGAGCTGGCCACGCTTGCCGCCGAGCGGCAGTCCATCCCCAGGCGTGGGTTCGCCGACGACCTCACCGGAACGTTCGTCTACCTGGCGTCGGACGACAGCGCCTTCGTCACCGGGCAAGTGGTGACGGTCGACGGTGGGTGGATCCATCACTAGCACCGCCGGAGGTGTCCGGTGACGGGCATGCGCACCGCCCTACGCTCGCGACCGACGCCGAATCAGCCTCGTTGAACGGAGAGGAACACTTGCCATGGGCGCCCAACGACCGAACTCCACCGGAACGCTGCTGACACTCGAGCGCGGCATCCGTGTCCTCGAGGAGATCTCCCGGGCCAACGGCCTGATCACGGCCCGGTCCATCGGCTCGTCGCTTGGCATCAACCAGGGGACGATCTACCAGATCCTGCGCACGCTGCAGGATTGTGGGTACGTCCAGCGCCTCCAGGGAGGCCGCTACCAACTCGGTGCCCGAATCGCCTACCTGGTGGATGGGTACCAGGCCCACGCGGCCCCTCCCCAGGCGGTGATGGACCAACTGTCGATCCTCCACCAACTGACCGACGAGACCGTCTATGCGGTCCTCGTGCTGGGATCGAGTCTCGCCGTCGTCGGCTCGTTCGAGAGCAACAAGCGGGTGCGGGTCAGCAGCCTGGAGGTCGGTTCGCTCGAGCACCCCCACGCCCTCGCCGCCGGGAAGGCCCTGCTGGCCTTCTCCGAGCCCACCGAGATGGTCGGCTACTTCGACGATCGCCGCCTCCCCGCGCTCACCGGCGGGACACTGACCGATTGGGACTCGCTGCTCGGCGAACTGGCCAGGATACGCAGCGCCGGCGTCGCCTTCGAGCACGACGAGCACGAAGACGGTGTCTCGGGTGCCGGCACCGTGATTCTGGGCAGTCACGGAGAACCGGTCGGCGCGTTCGGCACGGCGGTGCCCTCGAGCAGGCTCGACGACGTGACCGACGTTCTGGTCGCTGCGTTGCTGAAGGCCGGGGAGGAAGCATCACGCGCCCTGCGTTATCGCGGCGAGTACCCACCCCATCAGCCGCAGTCCCGCCACCCCAAGCGACCGTTCGTGTCGCGCTGACCGACCAGAGGACCGATGACGCCCGACTACTCCAACAACGCCGCCGAGCATGCCCGGCGAAGCGCCGTGATCGCCGGCGGCGTGAACTCCAACGTGCGGCTCGCCGGGATGCCGGTTCCGCTGACCTTCACCCGGGCTGACGGCTCCCGGCTCTGGGACGTCGACGGAAACGAGTACGTCGATTACGCCGGCGGGATGGGCCCGATGCTGCTCGGTCACAACCACCCGGTCGTCAACGACGCGGTGGTGCGGGCGGTAGCACGGGGGCAACTCTTCGCCGGTCAGACCACGCTGGAGGCCGAGTTCGGGGAGCTGCTGACGACGGCGATCCCGTGGGTCGACTCCATCCGGGTTGGGCTCACGGGTACCGAGATGGACCTGCTGGCGGTGCGCATCGCCCGGGCGACGACGGGCCGTTCGAAGGTCATCCGGTTCGTCGGCCACTATCACGGCTGGCTCGACCCGCTGTTCGTCAACCCGGCGGCCGCGGTGCCCGCTGGCGGCCAGCCACCCCTGACCCCCGGCCAGTCGGTCGCTGCCGCTGCCGACGTGATCATGTGCGAGTGGAACGACGTGGCGGCGCTGGACGCAGCGCTCGGCGGCGGCGACGTGGCCTGCGTGCTCATGGAGCCGATCATGTGCAACACCGGCCTGATCGCCCCTGCTGACGGGTACCTGCAGGCCGCCCGGGAACTGTGCACCCGCTCTGGCGCGCTGCTGATCATCGACGAGGTGATCACCGGGTTCCGCTTCGGTCTGACCGGCGCCCAGGGCACGTACGGCGTGCACGGCGACCTCACCGTGTACGCCAAGGCGATCGCCTCGGGGTTCCCGCTCGCCGTCCTGGGCGCCAGCGCCGACGTACTGGCCGCGGTGGGGCGCGGTGAGGTCAACCACTCCGGCACCTACAACGCCGCCGTCAGCTCGCTGGCGGCGGGCGTGGCCACGCTGCGCCACCTGGTGGACACCAACCCCTACCCCGATCTCGAGCGGGTCTCGGGCCTGCTGGCCGACGGGATCAACCAGGTTGGCCAGCGCCGTGGCGTCGATCTGGTGGCGGACTATGTGGGTGGATCGATGATCCAGACTCGCTTCGGTGAGCACCGCCCGATGCGCTCACGCGCGGACTTCGCGGCCAACTCCGACCGTGACCGGCTCAGCCGCCTGGTGCAACTGCTGCAGGACCGCGGCGTCAGACCCACCAGCCGCGGCCTGTGGTTCGTCTCCACCGCCCACAGCGACGCCGACGTCGCGGAGACGGTGGGCCGTCTCGACGAGGCGCTTGGCGCGTTGTGAGTCAGTGGCTCTCGCGGGTCACCACGGACCCGCTGGCCCCGACCAGGAAGTCCATGTCACAGCCACGGTCAGCCTGCAGGACGTGATCGATGTAGAGCCGGTACCAGCCTCGGTCGAACGCCGGCGGTGACTCCTGCCAGTCGGCGCGGCGGCGGGCGAGTTCGTCATCGTCGAGCAACACGTTCAGGGTCCGCCGCGGCACGTCGAGCTCGATGATGTCCCCAGTGCGCACGAGCGCCAGCGGGCCTCCCACCGACGACTCCGGGGCGGTGTGCAGCACCGTCGTGCCAAACGCGGTCCCGCTCATCCGTGCGTCGCTGATGCGGACCATGTCGGTCACACCAGCTTCGAGCAACTTGACCGGCAGGGGCATGTTGCCCACCTCGGGCATGCCGGGGTATCCCCGTGGCCCGCAGCCGCGCAGCACCAGCACGCTCTCGGCGGTGACCTCCAGGTCGGGATCGTCGATCTGGGCCTTGAACGACTCGATGTCGTCGAAGACCACGGCGGGCCCTCGATGAACGAGCAGGTTCGGTGACGCCGCGCTGGGCTTGACGACGGCGCCACTCGGGCACAGATTGCCGCGCAGGACCGCAAGCCCTGCGTCGTTGGCGAAGGGCTCGTCGACGGTGCTGATCACGTCTCGGTTCCAGGACCGCCGCCCGGCCCAGTGGTCCCGAATCGGCTTCCCGGTCACGGCCCGGGCGTCGCCATCGAGCAACCGATCGAGTTCGGCCATCACCGCCGGCACGCCGCCGGCCTCGAAGAAGTCCTCCATCAAGTACTGTCCGGCGGGCATCAGGTTCGCCAGCAGCGGGAGGTGGGACCCGAGCCGGTCGAAGTCGTCCAGTTCCAAGTCGACACCGACGCGGCCGGCCATGGCGAGCAGGTGGATGACGGCGTTGCTCGATCCACCGATGGCGGCAAGGACCCTGATCGCGTTCTCGAAGGCGGCCCGGGTGAGCACCGCAGAAGGTCGGAGATCCTCGCGGACCATCTGGACGATTCGCCGGCCCGTGAGGTGAGCGAGACGGAGCCGGCGCGTATCGGGCGCCGGGATCGACGCGCTGTCCGGCAACGTCAGCCCCAGTGCCTCGACCATGGCGGCCATGGTGGACGCGGTCCCCATCGGGTTGCAGTGCCCGGCACTGCGGGTCATGATCGACTCGGCGCCGATGAACTCCTCGACCTCCATCCGGCCGGCACGAACATCCTCGCTCATCCGCCACATGTCGGTGGCCGAGCCGAGCGGCACCCCGTTCCTCCTGCCGGTGAGCATCGGTCCGCCCGTCAGCATGATCGCCGGGATGTCAACCGATGCCGCGCCCATCACCATTGCCGGTGTCGTCTTGTCGCAACCGCTGAGCAACACGACCCCGTCCAACGGGTTCGCCCGAAGCGACTCCTCGACGTCCATCGCCATCAGGTTGCGCAGCAGCATCGTGGTCGGTTGAACGAGCGTCTCTCCGAGGGACATGACCGGAAACTCCAACGGCACCCCGCCGGACTCCCAGATCCCACGCTTGACGTGCTCGGCGATCGTGTCCAGATGCTGGTTGCACGGCGTCAGCTCCGACGCGGAGTTGCAGATCCCGATCATCGGCCGACCGGAGAACACATCGTCGGGCACGCCCCGCTTCATCCAGCTGCGGTGGATGAAGTTGTCACGACTCGTGCCCTCGTACCAGCGGGCGGATCTCAACGTGAGCGGAACACCGTCAGGCTCCATCACCGCGTTCCCGCCCCGGCTTGGCGAAGTGGCTCCACCCGAATACTGATCTCGATCAACCCCCATCGACCCTCCACCGCAGATGTTCCCACATCCCGCCGCAGCGGAGGCGGCCACCCTCAGTCTCGATGTCGAGGAACCGACGACAACGTGGGCGCAGAGGGACTCGAACCCCCGACCATCGCCTTGTAAGGGCGGTGCTCTACCAACTGAGCTATACGCCCGCAGTGCGGGGCCGACAGCCTACCCGCCCACCCCGACCCACATCCGTGAGCGCCGAGCCGCTCCCAGCCGCCGAGGGCTCACGAAATGGAATTTCCGTGAGCGTGGGGCCGCTGCCAGCCGCCGGGGGCTCACGGAGTGGCGGTGGGTGGGGTGGGTGGGGTGGGTGGGCGGCGGGCGGCGGCGAACCAGGCCAGTAGTTCTGGGGTGGCGGCGGCCACGGGGGTGCGGCGATGGGTGTGGTCGACGGTGATCAGATCACGGTCGAAGGCGTCGACCACGCCGGCACCGGCTTCACGGCAGATGAGATATCCGCCGAGGTAGTCCCAGGGGCCGTGGGCCTCGGTGTCGCAGTCGACGTAGGCGTCGATCAGGCCCGCCGCCACCCGACACAGGTCGAGCGCCGCCGCGCCGAACATCCGGCACTGCGCCCACCCGAGGTGTCGCGGCGGCACTCCGTTGAGCGCGACCAGCGCCCGCCCGGGGACCTCGCACCCTGACGCCGCCAGGCGCCGGCCATCACACCACGCTCCCCCTCCGAGCGAGGCGGTGTAGGTCTCCCCCGTCGCCTGGTTGACCACCAGCGCGGCGGTGACCGACCCACCCTCCACGACGGCCAGCGAGGTGGCGAAGTACGGAATGCCGCGGCTGGCGTTGGTGCTGCCGTCGATGGGATCCACCACGACCACCGCATCGAGGCGGCCGCGTTCGAAGCCGCTCTCCTCGCTCATGATGCTGACACCCGCCCGACGCAACGTGGACAGCGCCGCCCCGTCGGCCACCAGATCCAGCGCGTACTGCCCCGAGCGCTGGCCTGAAGGGCCGAAGTCGGTGACTCCACGCATCGCCGCGGCCACCGCATCGGCGGTCTCGTGCAGCAGCGGCAACCACCCGTCGTGATTCACCGGGCACACGGTAGTGTCGGGCTCCGTGGCCGTCATCGATGTTGCTGGGTTCGTCGCCGACCTGAAGGGCCACGCCGAAGACCACGGCTTCCACGTCCACGACGAACGGCACTTCGTCGAGACCTACTCGCTGCGCCAGCTGTGGGAGGTGGACCTGCACCCCGAAGAGGCCTGTAGCGGCCCCATCGACCTGCACCTCTCATTGGAGGTCGACCCGCGCACGATGCTGTCGTTCGAGGACGAGGTGATGAAGCAGGACGACCCCGACGCCGATCCGCCGTCTGACTACTCCTTCCCGCTGCTGTTCACCTGGACGCTGCCGCCGCTGCCCCACCCGCCGGACCTGCTCGTGCTGGCCACCGACCTCGCCGGCATCGGCGGAATGGAGCTGCCCGTCGAGGTGTCGGCGATCGACAGCTTCCACAGCGTCACCGACGCCCCGGAGCGCAGCCTGTCGCTCGTCAGCCGGCTCAGCGTCGATCTGGCCGACGTCTACATCCCCAACGAGAAGCGGTTCTGCGACACGCTCGACCTGTGCCGTGACGTCAGCCTGTTTCTCCTGGAACACGCCGAACGGTGGCTCGACGAGAGCTAGCGAGCGCTACGGTACGGGTACGACCAGAAAGGCAGCACCATGCGAGTCAGCGAACTGATTGACATGCTCAAGGACCAGCCGCAGGACGCCGAGGTCGAGATGGCCATCGTCGCCCCGGTGAACGAGACCGACGACGACGACATCACCGTCGATCGGTACAGCGTCGAGGGCATCCTGCCGTGGCAGGACGATGACAGCGACGACGGCGAGGGCGGCGAGGGCGAAGCCGACGGTCTGGTCATCTGGTTGGTCGGCGGCGAAGACGACGACGTCGACGCCTTCCTCGACGCCATCGAGCAGGGTGAGGACGAGTCGGACCACCAGCACGATCACTGATCGAGCGCGATGATCCACAGACGAACAGGCTGGCTGGTCTGCCTCCCGCTGCTGCTCGGCTCCCTCGGCGCAGTGGCGGCCTGCGGCGCCGACAGCGACTCCACCCCGACTAGGTTCACCGGCCCGGCCGGTGACGGCGAAGGTGTCTATCGGTCCAACGGCTGTGGCGCGTGCCACGGCACCGCGTTTCAGGGCGGCACTGGACCGAGGTTGATCGGCCTCGCCGGATCCACGGTGAAGCTCAACGACGGCACCACGGTCACGGCCGACGCCGCCTACCTGACCAGGGCGATCGCCGATCCGCAGTCGCAGCAGGTGGACGGCTTCCAGTTGAAGATGCCGGCCAACTCACTGTCCACCGAGAAGGTCGCTCAACTCGTCGCGCTCATCGAAGCCTTGAAGGGCTGACATGACCCGCCGCTACCTGAGCCAGACCGACACCATCATGTGGACCGTCGAGGCCGACCCGATGCTGCGCTCCACCATCATGGGCGTGGCCATGCTGGCCAGAGCCCCACGCTGGAAAGCCACCCAGCAGCGAGTGCGCCACCTCATCGATCGAGTCGAATCACTCCGCCAGCGCGTCGTCCCCGTGCCCATGCGACCGAACTCGCTGCGCTGGGAGGACGTCGACCACGTCGACCTCGACTACCACCTGCGGCGCGTCGGCGCGCCCGGCAAGGGCACCACCCGCGACCTGCTCGATCTGGCCAGGTCCCTCGCCGCCGTCCCCTTCGACCGGGCCAGGCCGCTGTGGGAGTTCACCCTGGTGGACGGGCTCGATGGCGGTGGCGCGGCGTTGCTGATGAAGACCCACCACGTGGTTACCGACGGCATCGGGGCCGTGCAGTTGGCCATGCACCTGTTCGACTTCGCCCCGAACAGCCCGAAGGTCGGCGACCCCGCGGCAACCGAGACCCCGGCCCGCGCCCGGGCAGCCACCGGCGCGTGGTCCATGCTGCGTTCCGCCGTCGGGGACATCCTCGATCACGACCTGCGGACCGCCCGCAACGTCGTCACCCGCACCGCTCCTACGCTGATCCCATCGCTGACGCAGGCCATTCGAGATCCCGCCACGGCGCTGGGCGGCGCGGTGGAGACCGCCAAATCGGTGGGCCGGGTTGTCATGCCGGTGCTCAGCACGAAGTCCACGGTGATGACCGAGCGCAGCATGGACACCTTCTACGACACGATCGAAATCTCCCTCGAGGCGCTCCACGGCGCCGGCGCCGCTGCGGGCGGGACGCTGAACGACGCCTTCCTCGGCGGGATCACCGGCGGGCTGCGCCGCTACCACGAGGCCCATGGCACGCCCGTCGACGAGTTGCGCGTGGCCATGCCCGTGAGCCTGCGCTCCGACGCCGACGACGAGGGCGGCAACCACATCACCGTTCTACGGTTCGCCGTCCCCGCCGGCATCACCGAGCCGGCTGAGCGAGTCCAGGCCCTCCACGAGGTCGGCCAGCAGATGCGTCACGAGCGCTCACTGGCGCACACCGAGTCCATCGCCGGCGTGCTGAACCTGATGCCTCGCGGTGTTCTCGGGTCGATGCTGAAGAAGATCGACTTCCTGGCCAGCAACGTGCCGGGCTCGCCAGTGACGGCCTATCTGGCAGGCAGCAAGATCGAGCGGATCTTCCCCTTCGGCCCCACCAGCGGCTCGTCGATGAACGTGACACTGATGAGCTACGACGGGATCTGCTGCATCGGGGTGCACCTGGACACGGCCGCGGTCACCGACCCGGACCTGATGATGGAGTGCCTGCACAGCGGGTTCGCCGAGGTTGTCGCCCTCGCCGACGAGGGCTGAGCCTTCGCACCGGCCCACGATTCGGCATGAGTTTTCGCGGGGGCGTTGCTATCCTGACGCCCGCCTTCCGAGATAGCTCAGTTGGCAGAGCAGCTGACTGTTAATCAGCGGGTCGCAGGTTCGAGCCCTGCTCTCGGAGCCACCCAACAGCCCGCCCTGGAGCGGGCTGTTGCGCGTTCAGCGGATCGCCTGGTCCCACACGGCCCGCGCCCCGTTGTGGCCGGCGGCGATCATCACCGCTGTCGTGGCGATGCCGGCCAACGGCGCCAGGATCCGCAGCGCCAACCCGACCCACCCCACGGCGCGCCCGTTGGTCACCGCACTGCCC
>WBZP01001518.1_pt1 | contig 28255 bp, 28 predicted proteins | sample 5204301 | NCBI WGS metagenome assembly WBZP01 (sample SAMN12412401, study PRJNA552823) | activated sludge metagenome | isolation source: activated sludge from nitrification reactor of wastewater treatment plant... | place: USA: Pennsylvania | collected 2017 | reverse complement strand
TGATGAGCCGGTGGCACCGGTAGCCGGGCACTTCTTGGCCGAGATCGTGGCCGACAAGGCGCACCATTCCTTGGTCGATCTGAGCTTGGAGGAGTTGAGCCGGTGGTTGCGCAACAACGAGCGCACCTTCACCGATGTGCTGGCCGAGCGGGCGCCTTGGTGGGCGCCGCCTCGAGTCAACGAATTGGTCACCGAGCGGGTCTATGTCGAAGCGGTCAAATGGATCGAAGACATCAGACTCAATCCAAACCACCAGGCCAGGCAAGCCTTTGACGGACTCCTGGCCCAGTTGGCCCAAGACCTGCTCGAAGACCCCGAGACTGCTGCCAGGGCTGAGCGGCTCAAGGAGCGCGTCTTGACCCACCCCGAGGTGGTCAACACCGGGCTGTCCTTGTGGTCAGCGCTCAAGCAAGCGATGCTCACCTCTCTAGAGGATCCCAACGGGCCAGTGCGGGCTCGGGCTGAGGCTGAGTTGATTGCCTTCGGCAACAAGATCTTGACCGATGTCGAGTTGCGTGGACGGATCGACGAGTGGTTGGCCGACCTGGCTGTCTGGGGGATTGAGCGGTACGGCGATGAGCTCACTTCGGTGATCACCCACACGATCGAGCAGTGGGATGGCAAGGAGGCTGCGGAGAAGATCGAATTGCATGTCGGCCGCGACCTGCAGTTCATCCGGATCAATGGCACCCTCGTCGGCGGTCTCGTCGGGGTGCTGATCCATGCGATTGTGCAGGTGGCCGGATGATTGATGAGGTGCCAATCAAAGATGAGTCGATCAGGCTCGGGCAGTTCCTGAAACTAGCCAATCTGGTCGACTCAGGTGCCGATGCCAAAGAGCCTCTATTGCAGGGTCTGGTCAGGGTCAATGGGGAGGTGGAGACCAGACGAGGCCGCCAACTGAGTGTCGGCGACCTCGTCGAGCTTGGGGCAGGTGCTGCCCGAGTCAGTGGATCTTGATCAGGTCAACCACGAAGATCAGGGTCTCGCCGGGCTTGATCACGCCTCCGGCACCACGATCGCCGTAGCCGAGGTGTGGGGGGATCACCAACTTGCGACGGCCACCGATCTTCATGCCTTGGACTCCGGTGTCCCAGCCGCTGATCACTTGTCCGACACCGAGTCGGAATTGCAGCGGGGCGCCACGGTTGTAGGAGGCGTCGAACTCTTCTCCAGTCGAATGGGCTACGCCGACGTAGTGCACCGAGACGGTGTCACCGGCCTTGGCTTCGGCGCCATCGCCCGGAGTCACATCGGTGATCTCCAGGTCGCTGGGAGGCGGGCTGTCGGGGAAGTCGATTTCTGGCTTTTCGGGCTGGCTTGAACTCATGCGCTCAAGCCTTGCACACGCCTGTTGGCAGCCTCAGGTCTGGTGGACATAGGAGTCGAGTTGGTCGCGCTCGTACTCCACCTGATTGATGTGGCTCTTGACCACATCGCCGATGCTCACGACACCAATCAAAGCGCCGTCGTCCACGACAGGGACGTGCCGGACCCGTTGCTCAGTCATGAGCTGACGGATCTCGTCGAGCACATCCTCGGAGGCACAGGTGTGGACTTCAGTGGTCATGATCGCGCTCACCGGCGCACTCAGGATCGAATCGATCGCCTTGATCTTGCGCACCACGTCGCGTTCGCTGACGATGCCGGCGATCGATTGACCATCAGCAGACACGATCACCGCGCCGATATTGTGCTCGCTGAGCAGATCGATCAGATCGGCCACGCTGGCATCGGGACTGATCGAGACAACTTCGTGGTGAGCAACCTTTGCGCCCATCACCTCATGGATCCTCATGACAGCTCCTGAACTTGCCGGGGCACGATTGCTCGGACCATCTTGCCGGGCCCGAGCTATGTGTGCCGGGAAATAAAGAATCTATCCAGCAGATCGCCTTGTGGCAATGGTCTAGTCATCCGTGTCGGTGGGGTGCCGGGCATCTTCCAGCCGAGCAGTGAGGTCGTGCAAGGTGGCGCCACCAGACTCCTCCGCGCGATCCACGCTGCCCAAGAAAGCCAATGCCTGATCGTGCAGCCGCCCGTTTGTCGCCAAGACATTGCCGCCGAATGGCCCTGGTCTGCCCTCCAAGGAGGTGAACACTCCGCCGGCCTCGCGCACGATCACATCGAGGGCGGCCATGTCGTAGAGCTCGAGCGAAGGTTCAGTAGCGATGTCGACAGTGCCCTCCGCGAGCAGCATGTAGGACCAGAAGTCACCATATGCGCGGGTGCGCCAAACCAATCGGGACAGCGCCAAGAAGTCTTCGAGTTGGCCGCGCTCCTCCCAGCCGTCCAGCGATGAATAGCTCAAAGAAGCGTCTTCGATGCGGGAGACATCGGAGACCTGGCAGGCAGTCGAGCGCAGCAGCGACTTGCCGGTGAAGGCCCCGCCGCCCTTCATCGCCCACCAGCGGCGATTGAGTTGGGGAGCCGAGACCACCCCCACCACAACTTCGTCGTCGACCATCAAAGAGATCAGGGTCGCCCACACGGGCACGCCCCGCACGTAGTTCTTGGTGCCATCAATGGGGTCGATCACCCACTGGCGCTGGCTGTGCCCGGTGACGCCCTCTTCTTCACCGAGCACTGAGTCGCGCGGTCGGGTCTTGGCGAGAGTACGCCGGATCCCTTCTTCGACACTGCGATCGGCATCGGTGACCGGAGTCAGATCCGGCTTCGACATCACATGCAGGTCAAGAGCCCGGAAGCGTGATTGGGACAGTGAGTCGGCGTCGTCGGCCAACACGTGGGCCAGCCGTAGGTCGTCGGTGTAGTCAGGTGACACGGACCCACCTTATGCCTCAGCGCTACCAGTCAGCATCCTGCGCAACGATTGGACTCTTTCTGCTTGGAGTCCGACGGCCTGGTCGAGGCCACAGTCAGGCTGTCCGTCAGAGTGCGGGCAACCCCTTGGGCAGTCGTCAGTGAGGTCATCGAGATCTGGGAAGGCCTTGATCAGGTGATCTGCCTTCACATGGGCCAGACCGAATGACCGGATGCCGGGTGTGTCGACGATCGAGCCTCCACCGGATAGTGGCAGGAGTACGGCGCTGGTCGAGGTGTGTCGTCCGCGACCGGTCACCTCATTGACCTTGCCGGTGGCTCGATCTGCGTCGGGGATCAAAGCGTTGACCAAGGTCGACTTGCCGACCCCGCTGTGTCCGATCAGCACGCTGTTGTGATCGCGGAGTCGTTGTCGCAACTCGCTCAGGTCGCCCCCGCGTTGGGTCACCACCCAGGAGATGCCGAGGGGTGCGTAGTTGGCCACCAGGCTGTCGGGGCTGGCCAAATCAGCCTTGGTCAGACACAACAGTGGTGTCATGCCGGCGTCAAAGGCCGCGACCAGTGCGCGATCAATCAGGCCTGTGCGCGGCTCGGGGTTGGCCAGAGCGGTGACGATCACCAACTGGTCGGCATTTGCCACGATCACCCGCTCGACTGGGTCGTCATCATCCGCCGTACGCCGCAGCACGGTGCTGCGTGGCTCAACCTCCACGATCCGGGCCAGCGAGCCGTCGCTGCCGGAGAGATCCCCAACGAGTCTGACCCGGTCGCCGACCACAACCCCTTTGCGGCCGAGCGGTCGTGACTTCATCGCCATCACGACGGTTGGCTCCTGTGTGGTGCCCTGAGTCAGACAGGTGTAGCGACCCCGGTCGACGGTGATCACCTGGGCCGGGACGGCATCGTCGTACGACGGACGCTCCTTGGTGCGCGGGCGGGTACGGCGCCGAGGGCGCTCATAGCTCTCAGGGTCGTGCTCGTCGTAGCGAGGACTCAACGAAATAGCCCTGACCACACGGACTCAAAGCCTGGGAAGGTCTTTGAGGTGGTGGCGATGTCTTCAATCTGAATGCCGGGCACTGCCGCCCCAAGAATGACTCCGGCGTGGGCCATGCGGTGATCGGCATAGGTGTGGAAGGTGCCGCCATGCAATTGCGCTGGTCTGATCAGGAGTGAGTCGGCAGTCTCGTCGACATCGGCGCCCAGTCCGGAGAGTTCGCGGCGCAGCGCGGTGAGTCGGTCGGTTTCATGGCCCCGGATATGCCCGATGCCGCGTAGATGTGAGGGTGAGTCGGCCAGAGCGCACAGCGCAGCCAATGCCGGGGTCAACTCCCCGTGATCACGCAGATCGATGTCAATGCCGTGGATTGACTCTCCGGCGGCGACGGTGAGTCCAGATGGGGTCAAAGACACCTGAGCCCCCATCTGGGACAGGATCTCCCGCAGGATGTCACCGGCCTGTGAGGTGTGTTTGGGCCAGTCACTGACCGTTACCTGTCCCTTGCTGACCAGTGCCAAGATCAAGAAAGGGGCGGCATTGGACAAGTCTGGCTCGATCAGCACATCCTTGGCCGCGACCGGCCCAGGGTGCACCACCCAGGTGTCTGGCCTGGTGTCATCGACCAGGACCCCGCGCTCGCGAAGGCAGTCGACCGTCATCTCGATGTGTGGCAATGAAGGCACCGGAGCGCCGGTGTGAATGATCTTGATGCCGCTGTCGTAGCGGGCTCCAGCCAACAACAACGCTGAGACGAACTGGCTGGACGCCGACGCGTCGATGTTGACCTGCCCACCCGCGACCCGTCCCTTGCCCAATACCGAAAATGGCAGGAAGTCAGCTCCCTCGATCTCGATGCCCAGGTCGCGAAGGGCCTTGAGTACGCCGGACATCGGCCGGGTGCGGGCATGAGGGTCTCCGTCGAAGTCGACCCGACCCGTGGCCAAGGCGGCGATTGGAGGCACGAAGCGCATCACGGTGCCGGCCAGACCACAGTCGACCTGCGCGGACCCAAAGGCTCCAGGCGTCACCAACCAATCGGGTCCGCTGGTGTCGACCTCTGCGCCGAGCGCCGTCAGGGCACTCGCCATGAGTTCGGTGTCGCGCGAACGCAACGCACGCCGGATCAGGCCTGGCCCATCAGCCAGAGCCGACAACACCAAGGCCCGATTGGTGAGCGACTTCGACCCCGGCAGGGACAACATCGCCTGCACCGGACTGGCGGCATGAGGCGCCGACCACAGGGGAAGACCACCTGGGCCGGTTGTGTCGCCTACTTGGGTCGCCATGGTCATCGCGTCAGTCTAGACAGCAGCAAGATCAGTAGATGGGGATGGAGTCGGAGTCATTGGCGGGGTTGGGGTCGTCGTATCCGATTGGGGTCACAGTGACCTGCAAGGTGCCATTGGCCAGCCCGACCCGGGTGAAGTGAAAGGCGGTGTTGCCGGGGCCCGCCGTACAAACGAAGTTGCTGCCAGCCGGAGTGCACGGCCCTGAAGTGAAGGGGATCAGGTCATATCTACTCAAGGTGGCTCCGGTGACCGTGACGTCGACCCTGGCCTGGGCGCCTTGAGGGACTCCGGTGACGAAAACTCGATAGCCCGCGACCAACAGGATCTGCAAGGAGTCTGTTTGCACTCCCACATTGGCCGAAGGTAGGGGTGGCTTGCTCGTCGGAGGCGAGGAGGGTGGCTCTGCCGGGCCGGTCGATGTGCTTGGCACGGCCTTGTTGGTGGGGCGGGGTGCTGGGTGCCTGGTCGGCGAAGCCGTGGGACGTGGTGGCTGTGGTGCGTGGGTTGGGTCGGCAACCACAGTCGGCCCAGCAGACTCAGGCTCGGTCTCATCCGGCACTGGCGCGGCGACAATGGTCGGCTGGGCAGATGGCCGGTCGGGGCTCGGCTTTGACTTCACCTCAGGCGCAGGCTGGTCAGTGACCTTGCTGGTGGCGGTGCTGTGTTTGCCAGGGGGAGGATCGTCGGACTTGTTGATCGTGGCGATCGTGCCCGTCACTGCGCCCCCGACCACGATCACGCCGGCGGCAGCGGCGGCGACACTCGCCGTACTGTTGCCGACCACGAAGTCGCGGGCCCGGCCGATCAGAGCTCCGAGCCCGATGCCGACCACGGCCTTGCTCGTGCCGGTGGCGAGATAGGCAATCGCTGCGGTGCCCAGGAGTGCAGGCGCGATCACCGCGCCGATTGAGGTGTTCACTTCGGCCAACTCCAAGTAGGCGGCCGTGCACTTGCGGCAGTCGTCCAGGTGGGCTTCGACCTTGGTGGTGTCGCGCCTCGACAGGGCCTTTCGCACATAGGCGCCCAGCAAGGGTTGGGTTTCGCGACAGGCTGCATCGGTGGCGTCTTGGGCGTGCTCATTCAAGAAGGCTTGGCGCAGGCCTTCGCGAGCCCGATAGGCCAGGGCTGACACGGAGTTGGCACTCATCCCCAGCAACGGGGCGATTTCGGCAGGCTTTTGGTTTTCGACTTCCAGATGCCACAAGACCATCTGCCAGCGCTCAGGCAGAGAGGCAAATGCCCTGGCCGCGGCGCCACCCTCGAAGTCAGCCACGGCGGGGTCAGTCACGTGGACACCCTTGTCGTGGGCCTCCAGGTCGTCGGTCGGTGTGGCCCTTTGGTGGCTGCGGATCTTGTCGATGTGCAGCCGGCGTACGGAGGTCAGCAAATAGGCGCGGAAGGCCAGATCAGGACCACCGCCCTTGAGCAAAACATCGAGGACCTTGTTGAAGGCATCGGACACCAGATCATCTGCTTCTGCGCCGGTCGTCAAGGTGCGAGCCAAGCGGTCAGCAGCCTGCTTGTGGCGCGCAAACAACTCGCCGTAGGCCTCCAGGTCGCCACCACGGACCTTGGAGATCAACTCAGCGTCATTGCTGGTGTGTTCGTGCTCTAGAAGACTCATGTCACTTCAAAGACGGGCAGGGCTGCAGAAACTTACGTGAAAATCTCACATTTTCTGCGTCATGACCATCAACTATCCCCGTTTCACTACCGAATCGTCCAAATACCGACGCAATTCAAAACGACCTGTCGGCACGAGGGTCACACATGATGGAGGAGAGGAGCAGGTCATGGGCATCTTTACGAGCCGCAAGCGGCGTACTGAGTCTTCAAACTGCTCCGAGGGGAGGCTCACCGAGCACTTGGAGGCGGTGCGGTCGCAGTTGCCACCGCGCTTCGAGGTGCTCGGTGAGTTGCTCGCCAGGGGGGAGAGCACCACCGATGCGTGCTCTGTAGTTGGTCGTGAACTGGCTCGAATGGGTGTTGACCTGGGGGAAGCACTAGGACGACTGGGCTCGACCTATCAGCTGGTTGTGGGCACTGAGCCCACGCTCGAAGATGTGCAGGAGCTGAGTGTTTCTTGGGGAGAGGAGACCCTCGGCTACCTGCATCAGCTCTCTTGTGTGGACCCACTCACCGGATTGGCGAGCTTGGCACATCTGCGTGCTCGTCTAGGTGAGGTCTACCAGAGAGCAGAGCAGGGGGAAGGCACGGCGAAGGACCAATTCGCCCTGGTAGTCGTCGACCTCCCCCTGCTCACCAATAGCCATAGCGACAGACTCAACGGAAGCCTGAGGCTGGCCCGGGTCGCTGACAGCGCGCAGACCGTGTTGCCGGGGGGACACACGGTCGCTCGACTCAATGGGATCCGGATTGCGGCGCTCGTGGAGCGCAGTGCGCTGCTTGGCCAGCGGGTGCATCTATTCCGTGAGATCTTGCATGACATGAGTGCCCACGATCCCGGCATGCACCGTGCTCGGGTCTGGATTGAGGGCCTTCCCGCCACCGTGCAAGGAGCTGGTTGGTTGCTTGACGAGTTGGCCCGCCAATGGGTGCCAGCCTGATCGACCTGTGAGACCGGCCAGGCAGGTCGTTGGTTAGGTTCACACGTGCAGGTGGGTTGCATAGGCTGGTGCCATGTGTGGCCGCTATGCCTCCAGCAGGAGCCCCCAACAACTCGTAGAGGAGTTCGAAGTCGAGTCGGTGCAGGCCCCAGTGTTGGAGCCTGACTACAACATCGCGCCCTCCAAGGGCGTGTACGCCATCGTTGAGCGGCCGGAAAAGGATGATCGCCCTCGCCAACGACAGCTCCGGTTGTTGACTTGGGGCTTGATCCCTTCGTGGGCCAAAGACCCGGCCATCGGCAATCGACTGATCAACGCGCGGGTGGAGACAATCGCCGAGAAGCCATCATTTCGCCGCGCGTTTGCTGCTCGTCGTACGATCTTGCCTGCTGACGGATACTACGAGTGGTATGTCACCGAGGCCAAGAACGCCGCCGGCCGTCAGGTCAAGCAGCCCTTCTTCATCAGGCCCAAAGACAAGACGACCTTGGCGATGGCCGGACTCTATGAGATCTGGCGCGATCAAAGCCTCCCAGAAGATGATCCAGGCGCATTCAGATGGACCTGCACCATCTTGACCACCACAGCTGAAGATGCACTGGGGCAGATCCATCCGCGGATGCCGCTGATGCTCTCCCCCGAGCAGTACGACGAATGGCTCGACCCGACCCTGAAGGATGCTGCTCGCCTCCAGGCGCTGCTCACCCCCGCAACGCCGGGTCGACTGGAGGCATATCCGGTGTCTGCCCAGGTGTCGAATGTCCGAAACAACGGCGCCCACCTGATCGATCCAGTCAGGCTGGATTGAGCCCATGATCTCGATCGAGACGGCTCGAGGGCCAGCGCGAGTGCATGATTATCGCGCCGAAAATGCCACCAAGTCACTGGTGTTGACTCATGGCGCTGGTGGTGGGGTCGACGCTGGGGATCTCCAACTCTTGGCCGAGCATCTGCCGCCGCAAGGTGTCAGTGTCCATCTGGTTGAGATGCCGTGGCGGGTGGCTGGCAAGAAGCTGGCCCCGCGCCCAGCGATCATCGATGAGTGTTACACCTCGGTGTTGACTGCCCTGTCGTTGACGGCACCGGTTGTCGGAGGGCGTAGCGCTGGAGCCAGATCAGCATGTCGGATCAGCAGTGAGGTGGGAGCCAGAGCCGTGCTCGCGTTGTCCTTCCCGCTCCACCCGCTGGGCCGTCCAGAAGTGACCCGGGTAGCCGAGCTTGCCGGAGTCGCGGTGCCTCTGCTCGTCGTACAGGGTGGGCGTGACGGATTTGGTCGGCCCGAAGAGTTCCCCGAGGCCACCATGGTGATCGACGTGCCTTACGCCGACCACGCTCTCAAGGTCGCCAAGAAGGCTCCGTTGGGGCAGGACGACGCCTCGGCTCTGGTCGTCGAGGCCGTCTTGGAATGGTTGGGCAACCTACCGCCCGTGGATCAGTGATCCTCTGATGCCTGATAGGTGATCTGCACCGACTGGATGCTCACGTGGATCCGCTCCCGCAATGCGTCGGGTGCGCTCTCGCTGCACGAGCGAGACACGAGGGCCTTCACGGTGCGCTCGAGGTTGTATTTGTCGAGGCAAGGGGCGCATTCGTCGAGGTGGCTTTGGATCTGGGCGCAATCGGCCTGGTCGAGCTCGTTGTCGATGAACCACATCATCCGGCTCAGGGCCTCGGAGCAGTCGTGTACTTCCATCACTCGCCACCGCCGATGGTTGCAGGGGAGAGCAGGTCGTTGTCGCGCACGTAGTCGGTGAGGAGCTCGCGCAACTGGCGGCGGCCACGATGCAGACGTGACATCACGGTGCCGATCGGGGTCTCCATGATCTCGGCGATCTCCTTGTAAGGGAAGCCTTCTACGTCGGCCAGATAGACGGCCAGTCGGAAGTCCTCGGGGAGTTGTTGAAGTGCCTGTTTGACGTCTGAGTCGGGCAGGTGCTCCAGTGCCTCCATTTCAGCTGACTTCAGGCCCGTCGAGGTGTGTGACTCAGCGCGGGCGAGTTGCCAGTCTTCAACGTCTTCAGCCATCGACTGTTGGGGCTCGCGCTGCTTCTTGCGATAGGTGTTGATGAAAGTGTTGGTCAAGATCCGGTAGAGCCAGGCCTTGAGATTGGTGCCGGGCTTGAACTGGTGAAAGGCAGCAAAGGCCTTGGCATAGGTCTCTTGCACCAGGTCTTCAGCATCGCTGGGATTGCGAGTCATCCGCATCGCTGCGGAGTAGAGCTGATCGAGATAGGGCAGCGCGTCGGCTTCGAAGCGCGCCTGGCGCTCTTGTGCGGTCTCGTGCTGTGGCTCGACTTGAGGGTCGCTTGGGGTCTGGGTCATCAAGCCCAACCCTAGCGATGATTTGGGCGAAGGGAAATCATCAACCGCGGTTGCATCTGCTTGGTGGAGCACGGCCAGCATCTAGCCTCCTGAGCAGTCTGAGCGTGGACTCCCGGCCTCCGTGACCGGCTTACGCACCCATAACCAAGCGACAACGCGATCTGTTCCCGACCGACCCGATTGGCTGGATCGAGGCGATTGCTGAGACAATGAAGCGGTTGCGTGCGATCTGTGTGCGCACACCATGACTCAGGAGGAAAGATGGGTAAGACCGGTCGCAAGCGCCGCGCTCGCCGCAAGAAGGGCGCAAACCACGGCAAGCGTCCCAACGCTTAGGTCGTTGCGCAGATGCTGAGCGCAGGATTGCAGGCATCTTTGAGCTTCACCGTCACCGAGTCCGACACCGCTGTTGCAGTGGGTTCGGGCTCGTTGTCGGTTTTGGGCACCCCTCGATTGATCGCGTGGATGGAAGCGGCCACCTGCGCCGCGATTGCTGAGCAGCTTGACGCTGGTCAAACCAGCGTCGGCACCCGCGTCGAGATCCAGCACCTGGCGCCCAGCAGGGTCGGAGCCGAGATCGAAGTCGTGGCCTCCATCACTCATGTTGACGGCAAACTGGTGCGCTTCAGCGCCAGCGCCAAGCAAGATGGCAAACCCATTGGCTCAGGAGAGATCACCAGGGTCGTGGTCGACTCCGAGCGTTTCATGACCCGGCTGGCCTGAGCCGAAACAACTAAGCCCGATCTGCGCCGTCGACCTGCAAGCGCTTCCTGGTCTGCGGAGCCCGCCCTCAGATGCCGAAGGTGTTGCGCGGATAGGGCTCGTTGACGTCGGTCATGATGTTGACGAAGTACGGCGCATTGGCTGCGAATGCCCGATCAATGGCCGCGCCGATCTTGTCTGCAGAGGTGACTGTCTCCCCTGCACCGCCGAGTGCCTTGACCACCTCGTCGTACCTGGCAGCCGGATTGAGGTCGGCGGCCACGTCATATCCGTAGAGCATCTGCATGGGTTGCTTCTCCAGGCCCCATGCGGCGTTGTTGCCGCAGATCATCACTACGGGGAGGTTGTGACGCACCAGCGTGTCCACATCCATCAATGACATGCCGGTGGCGCCGTCGCCGTAGAGCAACACAGTCTGACTCGACGGGCGGTGCAGTCGGGCCGCGATTGCCGCGCCCATGCCGGCTCCCAAGCATCCGTAGGGGCCCGGATCGAGCCAGGAGCCGGGCCTCTTGGGCTCGACAAATCGCCCGGCCCAAGAAACGAAGTCGCCGCCGTCTCCGATGATCGTCGCGTCGTCAGCAAGTCGAGGGATCAACTCGCCGTAGATGCGAGCCGGGTGGATCGGGTCGCTGTTGGTGGCGAGGAGTTCGTTGTCCTTGGCCAAGCCGATCGCGACTGTTGCTTGAAGGTCTTGCACCCAGGTCGACCAGTCAGGTTTGCGCACCAACTGATGGGTCTCGGCTGCGAGCCCATCGAGCACCAAGGTGAGGTCGCCGTAGGCACTGCCTGCCAACTCTGCATGAGTGGATACTTGGTCTGCGCTGTCAGCCAGGTGTACGACGCGTGCTTGCTGGCCACCATCCTTGCCGCCGAAGGCGCCATAGGAGAGACGGAAGTCGAGCGGGGTGCCGACCACGATCACCAGATCGGCAGTGCCAAGTGCTTGACCACGGGCCTTGGTGACCAGGAGCGGATGGCCACCGGGGAGAATGCCGCGGCCCATGCCATTGGTGATCGTCGGGATCTGTAACTCGTCGACGAATCGCAAGGCGGCCACCTCGGCGCCGTCCATCCACACGTCCGTGCCGAGGACGAGCACTGGCCGGGAAGCCTGGCCGAGTAGTTCGGCAATCTCGCCGAGTGCATCGGCATCTGGGGCTTGGGGCGTGTGCGAGACGACAGTTGGCCGCACTGAGGTGGTGGTGCGGAAGAACTCATCCATCGGTACGTCGACGAAGACCGGCCCTCTGTGTGGGCTGCCAGCGCTCACGAAGGCTTCATGGAGCCCTTCGGGCACGTCTTCGGCCGTCATCAGGGTGCGTGAGTCCTTGCTGATTGGCTTCATGATCGGGGGCTGGTCGAGCTCCTGAAGCGCTCCGGTGCCCCACCGATTTTGCGGGGATCGACCACCCACGACCACGAGTGGCGAGCCGGTGAACTTCGCCTGTGCGATCGCACTGGCGCCGTTGGTCACACCCGGGCCTGCGGTCAACACTGCCAAACCGGGTTTGCGGGTGAGCTTGCCCATCGTCTCGGCCGCAAAGGTGGCGGTGTGCTCTTGGCGCACGTCGAGGATTTTCATCGGGGGGTCTGCGTGCACGGCCCCGTCGTACATCGGGAAGACATGCGCGCCCGACAAGGTGAACATGGTGTCTACGCCATGAGCTTGGGCAATGGCTACGGCATGCGCCCCGGCGTGGGCTTCAACTGCTCCGGCCTGAGCAGAAGCTGCTTGGGTGTCGGCCTGCGTTGTCTCATCGTGCTCGGTCATGGAGACAGGCTATTACCAAGCCCTAGAGGAAGCCCGCGTTGGTGCGCCTAAGTTGGTCGCTGAGACTCAGCAGCAGGTCGGCCCGGACTGCTGGGCGGCTGCGCCCAAGACTCAGCTGCATGTGCAGGGAGCGCAGAAACTTTTGCACATTGCCCGAGACCAGGAAGGGATTGCGATTGGCATTGCCCGACATGTAGGCACCATTTGCCAAGCGGGCCAGCCAAGGCTCCAGCACGTCGAGCTCGAGCAAGTCTCGATTGAGGATGTTGACCACAGCGTGGGCCAGCCGGTCTTCTTCAGCGCACACGAAGAACTGCTTCGTGGGGGTCAGGAGTCGGTCTGCGATCACGTCAAGGAGCACCAGGAGTTCCATCCTGCCGATCTTGGGGGAGCGGCTCAGCGCAGCCAAGGCATCCCCTCCATGCGCAATCGCGTGGGCATAGCCCTTGGTGACGACAAAACCTCGCAGGTCGTTTTCGCGAGGTAACCAGGTGGTGAGTTGGTCGCCCCACGACAAGATCGTGTGGTCGCTGAGTACATTGGCCTGGTTGTCGCGGTCGATGCATTCGGCCAACACGAGCGCGGAGAAGCTACGCCGAAACACGGTGTCGGTTTCTGACTCTCCCAGACCGACGCGCAATCCGGTGCACATGCCATCACCCAAGGCGCTCAACAAGTCGTCATAGACGCCCTCGCTGATCCAGGTGGCGATGGTCGGGAAGGCCACAGCATCCCGGACATAGGGGTCGGGGTCTCCAAGCATGCGGGTGAGATCAGCAGTGAGGTCACCGAGCGAAATGCCTGCTGGGACCCGGACGCCGTCGGCGATCACGCGCTCCCAGTCAGTTATCGCCATGCCGCATATCTTGACATCCGATCTCATCAAATTCGAATCGGGTCAAGATCGGGAGATTCTGTCCGCGGGCCTAGGCTGGGGACGTGCCAACACTGTCAGAGATCGCCCGTTCGCACACGTTAATGGGTGCTGTTGAAGTGGAGTGGCTGCGTGCCCTGGTGGCTGACTGGCAGATCATCTCCGACCTGTCATTCGCCGACTTGGTGTTGTGGCTCCCAGATCAGAGTGGAGAGGGTTTCTGGGCAGCGGCCCAGATCCGCCCGACTACCGGACCAACGGCTCATGTGCATGATCTGGTCGGTTCCTTCGTCACGCATGCCAAGCGGCCGTTACTGATCCAGGCCTTCACCGAGGAGCGGATCGTGCGGGAGGGTGACCCCGAGTGGCGCGATGAGGTGCCGGTGCGGGTGGAGGTGATCCCGGTGCGACTCGACGACCGGGTGATTGCAGTTGTTGCTCGAAACACCAATCTCACCGGCGTACGCACCTCCAGCAGACTGGAGTTGGCCTATCTGCAAGCAGCCACCGAGCTCTTCCAGATGATTGCGTCGGGGGCCTTTCCCTTCAAGGCGCAAAGGTCAGATCTCACAGACACGCCACGTGTCGGTGATGGATTTATCCAGATCGACCAGCGAGGTGAAGTCACCTACGCCAGTCCCAATGCCCAATCGGTATTTCGCAGGCTTGGTCTGGCTGCGGACTTGACGGGACAGTCGTTGGCGGAGGTCACCAGGCAGTTGGTGCCAGCCCAGATGCGCGCTGACGAAGAGATCCTGAGTTCGGTCTTGTTGGGGCGCTCGCCGCTGGCGGCCGAGGTTGGCAATGCAATGGCCACAATCATTGCTCGTGCGGTGCCACTCCAACCCCCGGGAGGGTCGACGGGTGCGGTGGTCTTGGTGCGCGATGTGACGGATTTGCGCCGCCGTGATCGCGAGCTCGTGACCAAGGACGCCACGATTCGCGAGATCCATCATCGCGTGAAGAACAACCTCCAAACGGTCGCCGCGCTACTCAGGCTGCAAGCCCGACGGCTCGACGTACCAGAGGGGCGTTTGGCTCTTGAAGAGGCCGTACGCCGGGTCGGTGCCATCGCCGTGGTCCACGAGACTCTCAGCCAGAATTTCGAAGAGTGGGTCGATTTCGATGCAGTGTGTGACCAGTTGACCAGACTGGTGACCGACGTCGGCACCCCTGACACCACCGTGGCCACGCAGCGGGTGGGTAGCTTCGGGATGGTGGCATCTGCCGTGGCCACACCGCTGGCGATGGTGCTCACGGAGTTGCTACAAAATGCCGTTGAGCATGCCTTCGTCGGGGCCGATCAAGGAGTCATCACCCTTGAGGTCAGTCGCGACGGCACAGCGCTCTCCTGCAAGGTCATCGATGATGGTGCAGGGCTACCGGAGGGTTTCGTGTTTGGCTCAACACCCAGTCTGGGATTGTCGATCGTGTCGACCCTGGTCAGCGAGTTGGCTGGCGAGGTCTCGCTGACCTCAACTGCAGCGGGGACGACCGCATCACTGGATTTCCCTGATGTGGTGTCGGCTCGCTAACGGGTCACACGATTGCTGATCAGACGGTGGCTCGCACCCGTGAGCGCGCGTTGCGACGCTTGAGTGCACGGCGCTCTTCTTCGCTCAGTCCGCCCCAAACGCCATGATCCTGCCCTGCTTCAAGGGCCCAAGCCAGGCATTCCTCGCGCACTGGGCACCGTTGACACACCTTCTTGGCCTCTTCGATCTGCATGATTGCCGGGCCGGTGTTTCCGATCGGGAAGAACAACTCCGGGTCAACATCCAGACACGCGGCACGCTCGCGCCAGTCCATTAAGAGGCTGCCTCCATCTTTCTGTGCGGCTCTGTTGAGCCAATAAATCAAGTCTGATTAGTGAAGACGTTCACTAACGGACTGATATTCGCAAGTCAAAGAGCAATGTGCAAGACCCAACGAGGGTCGGATTCGTCACAGGGAAGTTGCCCCCTATCATCACCGTCGTGAGCCCGGATCTACCCCAGAACTCGCCCGAACCTCGGGATGGTGAGCGCAATGGTGTCCGGATTGCCCACCTTGTCGCCGCAGGCATGTGTCTCGCGGAGGCAGTGGCAATGCTTGCCTTCGCGATCTGGGTGTTGGTTGCTGGGCGGGCTGGGCCAGTCGACTACGAGGCCGGGATCGTGGTCTTTTCAGTGGTTTTGTCGGGCATCCTGGCTGGCATCGGTTGGGCGTTGACGCGAGATGACACCCGTTGGCGGGGAGCGGCCTTGACGCTGCAAATCATCTTCGCACTCATGATGCAGTTGCCGGGCCAACCCGCATGGGTAGTCATGTTGGCGCGTGCGCCCTTCATATTTGCAGCTCTCGCGCTGGTGGCGGCGATCTTCCTCGACAACAGGCAACGTGACTGAAGTCAGCCCTAACTGGGCCTTTTGGGAGGCCACAGTCTGGTGACCACGGTGGCCAACACGTCGGTGGGAGGGATGGCCACGCCTCCCAAAGTCCACGAGTCGCGTCCCACGCGCGGGTTGTCGCGGGTTACGAAATATCCTTCGTCTCCAATGAGGTCAACTCGTTTGACCGAAACTTCTCCGTCGGCAAAACGCACAATCGCCAAGTCTGAGACCTTCGGGCTTCGGCGACGGTTGATCAACAGCCAGTCGCCATCAGCCAGGGTAGGCAGCATTGACTCGCCGCGTACGACGACCAGGCCCCAGCGGCAGCGACGGCTCAGCCCTTGCATCATCCAGACTGCTCCTTGGCTGTTCTTGGCCCAAGGGGTGAGCCCTTGTTGGCCATGCTGGTCTTGTCGGGAGTAGTGTCGCAACTGGTCACCAAGTATGACTACTGGCTCAGGCCGGAGGCTTAAATACCGGCACCCGTCTGAGCGCAATCGCGGCCCGACCACTGCCGCGCCCTACTGGTTGAGAGGTTGTACATGTTTTTCAAGATGTTCGTCCCCACAGAGGTCACTGCCCACTGCGACTTGCCATGCGGCGTGTATGACCCGGCTCAGGCTCGCATCGAAGCCGAGTCGATCAAGGCCATCATCGGCAAGGTTGCTGCCAACGACGATCCTGATTTCCGCACCCGCGCTCTGATCATCAAGGAGCAGCGCTCCGAGATGGTCAAGCATCACCTGTGGGTGCTCTGGACCGACTACTTCAAGCCCCCTCACTTCGAGAAGTACCCGCAGTTGCACGGCCTGGTCAATGAGGCCACGAAGCTGGCGGGTGCTGCTGGCACCAAGGGACAGTTCGACGCGGCCCAGGCTGATGAACTGCTGGCCAAGATCGATGAGATCGACAAGATCTTCAAGGAGACCAAGCAGGGCTGACCCAGCCGCCGCGTATTCGCGGTTGTCGGAGACCTCAACCAAGCGAGGCTGCTCTCAAGGCAGCCTCGCTTGGTTGCAATTTGATGTCAGATGCGACACAAAGCCCCTCGCTCCCTATGCCTTGTGGATCAGTTGTGACAACATGGATCCTTGGGTCACCACCCAATCCAGCAATTGCCTGCCCGCTCCACCATGCTCTGGCTGAGCAGATCTGCTGGCCTCATGTCCTTTGGCTGACCCACAGAAGAAGACGATGAAAGCCCTGCCCGAGTTGAAGCAAGACCTAGACGATCCGACCGTGGTTGACAGCCCCTATGCGGGCGACCCAGCCTTCGACATGCACGTCGGCGGCAAGATGGAGTTGACCGCCCGGATGGCGCTCAATGGTCCCGAAGAGCTTTCTTTGGCATACACGCCAGGTGTTGCTCGAGTTTGCACTGCCATCCACGAAGACCCAGCCCTGGCCGATGTCTACACCTGGGTCTCCAACACCGTCGCGGTTGTCACCGACGGCACCGCAGTACTCGGTCTGGGAGATGTGGGCCCCAAGGCTGCGATGCCGGTGATGGAAGGCAAGGCGGTGTTGTTCAAAAAATTTGGCAATGTCGATGCCATCCCGATCTGCCTGGACACCACGGATGTCGACGAGATCGTTGACACCGTCGTAAGAATGGCGCCCAGCTTTGGTGGCATCAATCTCGAGGACATCTCCGCGCCCAGGTGCTTTGAGGTAGAGGAGCGGCTCAAACGCATCCTTGACATCCCGGTCTTTCATGACGACCAACACGGCACTGCAGTGGTGGCGCTCGCGGCATTGCGCAATGCCGTCGCCCTCACTGGCAGATTGATGGAAACCACTCGGGTGGTGGTTTCGGGGGCGGGCGCAGCAGGTGTTGCAGTCACCCGGATCCTCTTGGCTGCGGGCGTGCGCGATATCGCAGTGGTCGACCGGACCGGTGTGCTCAACTCCGAGCATCGTGAGCTGGAAGGCTCCAAGCTTGCGCTGGCTCAGGTCACCGCAGATGTGACGGGCCGCAAGGGTGCTCTGGCTGACGTGATGACCGGTGCCGATGTCTTCATCGGCGTCTCCGGTGGCACCGTGGCTGAGGAGGTTGTGGCGACGATGGCTCCCGAAGCGATCATCTTCGCCTTGGCCAACCCGACCCCTGAGGTGCCGGTCGAGATCGCGCACAAGTACGCCGCGGTGGTTGCGACTGGACGCTCTGACTATCCCAACCAGATCAACAATGTCTTGGCCTTCCCGGGCATCTTCCGCGGCGCTTTTGATGCCAGGGCGATCGCGATCACCGAAGGGATGAAGCTAGCCGCAGCAGAAGCACTGGCCGACTTGGTCGGTGCGGATCTCAGTGCGGATTTGGTGATCCCGTCTCCCTTTGATCCTCGGGTGCCCAATGCTGTTGCTGAAGCCGTGATCATGGCTGCTCGCGTTGATGGCGTGGCCCGCGACTAGAGCGCGTGACCAGCGGCGGATAGTGTCGATCGCATGTTTGCCGTCTATGCCGAGTCATTCGATCAGACCGACCCGCTGAAGGGCTTGGTGATCGGGGAGCGCCCTGATCCCGTTGCCCCTGCTGGGTGGACCACCGTGACGGTCAAGGCCGCCTCCCTGAACCATCACGACATCTGGTCGCTGCGCGGGGTGGGTCTGCGCGAAGGAGCCTTGCCAATGATCTTGGGCTGTGACGCTGCCGGACTGGACGAAGACGGCAACGAGGTCGTCGTACACGCCGTGGTCAATGATCCGAGCTGGATGGGTGACCAAACACTGGACCCCCGGCGCTCCATCCTCAGCGAGCGCCACCAAGGCACCTTCGCCGACCAAGTGATCGTGCCGAAGGCAAACGTGATTGCCAAGCCCGCCTCCCTGAGCTTCGCGGAGGCAGCTTGCTTGCCGACGGCTTGGCTGACGGCCTATCGGATGCTGTTCACCCGCGGAGAACTCAAGGCTGGTGACACCGTGTTGGTGCAGGGTGCGGGCGGTGGCGTGGCCACTGCGTGCATCACCTTGGCCAGGGCAGCCGGCCTGCGAGTGTGGGTGACCAGTCGTGACGCGGCCAAAGCCAATCGTGCCCTTGAGCTGGGCGCCCACGAGGTCTTCGAGTCGGGTGCGCGATTGCCGGGCAAGGTCGATGCCGTGATGGAGACCGTAGGCAAGGCGACCTGGTCGCATTCGATCAGGGCCTTGAGGCCGGGCGGCACGATCGTGATCTCTGGCACGACGTCAGGTGCCGACCTAAGTGATGCCGAGCTCACCCGGATCTTCTTCCTCCAGTTGAGGGTGGTCGGCTCCACCATGGGCACGACTGCCGAGTTGGGTGCCTTGGTCAACCTGCTTGATGCCACAGGAGCCAGGCCATTGATCGACCGGGTCTTGGCCATGGAGCATGCTGACGTGGGCTTCGCCGCTATGGCTGCTGGAGAGGTCTTCGGCAAGATCGTCTTCACCCGGTGAGGCACCTGATCACCGGTGCCGGATCCGGGATCGGTGCGGCGATTGCCAAGCACTTGCAGCAGCGGGGCGATGAGCTCCTGCTCGTCGCCCGGACACCTGCCCGAGCGGCAGAGTTGGCCCGCAACTTCCCCGGAGCCAGTGTGCTGAGCGCCGACCTCAGCCAGCCCGAGGCCATTGAGGGCTCGCAAATCCCCGATGCCCTTGACTCGGTGATCCACGCGGCAGGTGTCGTTGAGTTGGGCAAGTTGAGTGATGCTGACTACGCACAGGTGCAGGAGCAGATTGCCGTCAACTTGATCGCCCCGATCCGGCTCACCCAAGTGTGTCTACCCGCTCTTCGGGCGACCCAAGGCACTGTGGTCTTCGTCAACTCCACCGCAGGCATCACGGCCAATCCGGGCTGGGGCGCCTATGCGGCCTCGAAGTTCGGTCTCCGGGCCATAGCCGACGCCCTACGCGCCGAGGAGCAGCCCAATGGAGTGCGGGTGGCTTCGATCTTCCCGGGGCGCACCGCCACCTCCATGCAGGCGAAAGTCCATGAATTGGAAGGGCGACCCTACGACCCAACGGCATGGATCCGCCCGGAGACGGTCGCAATGCAGATCGCATGCGTGATTGATCTGCCGCGTGATGCCACGGTCAGCGAGGTCGTGATCCGGCCGGTCTAGCCGAAGTCCATCCGGAAGCGCCGCATCCTGGCAGAGGCGACAGGGCGCTTGCCGTGCAGCCAGCCGAGGGGTCCCTCGGGAGCGAACTGCCACTTTGCATGGCACGGGATTATCTTCGCCGAGCCCTTCAGCCCAGCAGTGACGATCTCGCCGTTGTCACGGGTCTGCTTGACCCGACCGTTGAAAGGCAGCCTGGGGGCGGCGCCGGCAACGTCGTAGAAGGAGCAACTCGCGATCGCTCGGCCCCCGATGGAGGCGGCGGCATTGAGCTTGGTGCTGATCGCGTTTTCGCGGGCTTCGAAGGTGTATTCATTGAGCTCCTTGGGGATCGCCCACAATGCGCGACCGCCTTCCACCGAGTCTGCAGAGTCGACCCAGATGTCGGTGATGGTGACATGCTCCTTGTCGACCATTCGGCCAACGAGCAGCTCGTGATAGGTCAAGGGGCTCGGATCGTCGTACCTGACCATCATGACGCCGTACATGCCTTTGGGCCGGTCAGGATGGTCGCCTTCCTTGACCCGGAAGAGCGAATTCCAGCTTTCGCCATACATCTTCCAGGGCGCTGGGGGATAAGGCATGGATGCTCCGATCAGTGGCTGGTGGAGAGCTTAGTCGTCTTCGTCGTCGAGACGGGCCAGCCAGGTCGCCAATCTCTCCACAGCCACCTCGAACTCCGGATGGCTATCGGTGAACTCCTGCAAACGATCAGCCAGCCACTCGAAGGTGACCTCTTCGTCACCTCGCCGGGTGGTCAGCTCCTCAATCCCACGATCGGTGAAGTACACGGATCACGCTCCCGGTGATGGGGTGACCGCATTGAAGGCCTGATCCATCAGGTCGCGTTGCTCTTGGACGTGACGCGAATGCTGGCCGACCGAGGGTGAGGAAGACTCAGGCCGAGAGATCACCTCGACATCGACATCCAGTGCCGGGAACAGATTGACCCTGAAGTGCGGCGCCGGGCCCATGTTGAGTGGCTCGTCTTGCACCCAGCGAACCTTCTTGAGATTGGGATAACGGCTGAGCTCATGCTTGATCTCCTCGGTGGGGCGAGGATAGAGCTGCTCAACCCGAGCGATCGCGGTCGTGACGGTGTCCTTTTGGCGCTTGTTGCGCTCGACCATGAGATCCCAGGTGATCCGACCACTGCAAAGGATCATGGTGTCGACCTGGTTGGGATCAGCCACTTGATCGCCGATCACCCTTTGGAAGCTGCCATCTGTGAAGTCGGCCGGCTGCGAGGCGGCTTCCTTGCGCTTAAGCATCGACTTGGGCGTGAAGATGACCAAGGGGCGATGCTCGTCGCCCAAGGTGTGTTTGCGCAGCAGATGGAAGTGGCTGGCAGGGGTCGATGGCTGAGCCACCACCAGGGCATCGTCGGCAGCCACTGTCAAGAATCGCTCGATCCGTGCTGATGAGTGGTCGGGCCCCTGGCCCTCATAGCCGTGTGGGAGCAACAGCACGACGCCTGAGGTCTGGCCCCACTTGGTCTCCGAAGAGGAGATGAACTCATCGATCACGGTCTGGGCGCCGTTGACGAAATCGCCGAACTGCGCTTCCCATGCGGTCAGAGCGTCAGGGCGTGCGACCGAATAGCCGTATTCAAATCCGAGGGCGGCATACTCGGACAACAGTGAGTCATAGACATAGAAACTGGCCTGATCTTCGGTGAGCTTGGTCAGGGGGGTCCACTCATCGCCGTTCTTACGATCGATCAGTGTGGCGAAGCGCTGGGCAAAAGTGCCACGACGTGAGTCTTGGCCAGCGAGGCGCACCGGGCGACCGTCCATCAGCAATGACCCGAATGCCAAGATCTCGCCGGTGCCCCAATCGATCGGGCCTTGGGTGATCGCAGCAGAGCGACGCTGCAGTTGGGGCATCACCTTTGGGTGCACGGTGAATCCCTCTGGCACATCGACGTAGGCGTCGGCGATGCGCTTCAGAGTCTCGACCGGCACAGCAGTCTGATGCTCTTCGCGACTCTTTGAGGGATAGTCGGGGACAGTCGTCCAGGTGTCGGGCGTTGAAGTTGCCTCGCGCACTTCGGTGAAGACTCGCTCGAGTTGCTGCTGGTAGTCACGCAGGGCTTGCTCGGCTTCTTCGAGGGTGATGTCGCCACGGCCGATCAGTGACTCGGTGTAGAGCTTGCGCACCGAGCGCTTCTTCTCGATCAGGTCATACATCAAGGGTTGGGTGTACGACGGATCATCACCCTCGTTGTGGCCACGCCTGCGATAGCAGACCAAGTCGATCACGACGTCTTTGTTGAAGGCCTGACGAAACTCGAAGGCCAGTCGCGACACCCGGATGCAGGCCTCGGGATCATCACCGTTGACGTGGAAGATCGGCGCCTGCACCATCCGGGCAACATCGGTGCAATACAGCGATGACCGCGAATGAGCCGGTGACGTGGTGAAGCCGACCTGGTTGTTGACGATCACATGGATTGTGCCACCGGTGCGATAGCCCCGCAGTTGGGAGAGGTTGAGAGTCTCGGCAACCACTCCTTGACCTGCAAAAGCGGCATCTCCGTGTACCAGCAGCGGCAACACGGGGAACTCGGTGCCTCTGTTGAGCATGTCTTGCTTGGCTCGAGCGATGCCTTCGAGCACAGGGTCGACGGCTTCCAGGTGTGATGGATTCGCAGCGACCGAGACCTTGATCTGGGCGCCCTTCAATGAAGTGAACACGCCATCTGCACCGAGGTGATATTTCACATCGCCAGAGCCTTGGATCGTGCGTGGGTCGATATTGCCCTCGAACTCCCTGAAGATCTGGGAATAGGACTTGCCGACGATATTGGCCAAGACATTGAGTCGACCGCGGTGGGCCATCCCGATCGCGACTTCATCGAGGCCGTTCTCGGCGGCCGCATCACAGATCTCATCGAGTACCGCGACAGTCGTCTCACCGCCTTCAAGGCTGAAGCGCTTTTGGCCCACGAACTTGGTCTGCAAGAAGGTCTCAAAGGCCTCGGCCTGATTGAGCTTGAGCAGGATCCTCAGTTGCTCTTCACGGGGAGGCTTGACGAGGGGTTGTTCGACCCGCTCCTGGATCCAGCGCCGCTGATCGGGATCTTGGATATGCATGTATTCGATGCCGATGGTGCGGCAATAGGAGTCACGAAGGATGCCCAAGATCGAGCGCATCCGCATGAAACTGCGTTCGCCGCCGAATGATCCGGTGGCGAACTCCCGATCGAGATCCCACAGGGTCAGACCATGAGACTCAACCTCAAGATCGGGGTGACTGCGCTGCTTGTATTCGAGCGGATCGGTGTCGGCCATCATGTGACCGCGCACTCGGTAGGCGTGGATCAACTCAAGGATCCGAGCCTGCTTTGAGATCTCGTCGTCGTGAGAGGTGGAGATGTCGGCTGACCATCGGATCGGCTCGTAGGGGATCCGAAGGGAGCTGAAGATCTCGTCGTAGAAGTCGTCTGCGCCCAGCAGGAGGGCGTGGATCTTCTTCAGGTATTCACCCGACTGGGCACCCTGGATCACTCTGTGGTCATAGGTGGAGGTAAGCGTCATCACCTTGCTGATTGCATTCTTGGTGATGGTGTCTTCGGAGGCTCCCTGGAAGGCTGGTGGGTATTCCATTGAGCCGACCCCGATGATCGCGCCCTGCCCCTTCATCAGGCGCGGCACCGAGTGGTTGGTGCCGATCGTGCCGGGGTTGGTGAGGCTGATCGTCGTACCTTGGAAGTCGGAGACCTCAAGCTTGCCTCCGCGGGCCTTGCGGATCAGATCTTCGTAGGCAGTCCAGAACTGCGCGAAGTCCATCTGCTCTGCTGCCTTGATGCTGGGTACGAGCAACTGCCGGGTGCCGTCTGGCTTGGGCAGGTCGATGGCCAAACCGAGATTGATGTGGGCTGGCTGGATCAGGTTGGGTTTGCCATCGACGGTGTCAAAGCCGACATTCATCTCCGGCATCACCTTGAGGGCTTGCACCATGGCATAGCCGATCAGGTGGGTGAAACTCACCTTGCCGCCGCGGGCGCGGGCCAGGTGGTTGTTGATCACGACTCGGTTGTCCCAGAGCAGTTTCACCGGGGCAGATCTGACGCTGGTCGCGGTCGGGACGGTGAGGCTGGCGTCCATGTTGGCCGCCGTGCGAGCGGGTGCGCCACGCAGCACGGTGTAGGAGGGCTCCTCTGTGGAGAGGGCTTCCTTCTTTGGCTCAGGATCACGGCCCTGGGCTGGCGCGGTCGCCTTGGGTGGCTCAACCGGGCTCGCAGGAGGGGTCGGATTTGTGGCCACGGGGGCACTTGGTTGAGCAACCGGAGTCGAAGCTGTTGGCGCGGGAGGCTCGGGTCTGCCGGGGGTTGAGTTGGCGGCCGGATCGGCAGCCGGTGGACGCGCGGCGGGTTGGGAGCCCTCAAAGAACGCCCACCAAGCCTTGTCTACGCTGTTGCGGTCTTTTTCATAGCGTTCGCGCATCTCGTCTACGAGCCATTCATTGGCTCCAAATGCCGCCATCTGGTTGTCATCCGTGGTCTCGGACACGACCTGTTTTCGCCTCTTCCACAAGTGAGGGTGGGTACTTCGGATAAGGCTAGCCCCACCAGCTGAACTTATGCACGAAGGCTGCCAGAAAAGTGTGATCTGCAGGTCGGGGGATCGAGGGACGAATGGTCACCGTGGCTGACTCAGCCTTTACTCGGCACGACCTGATAGGTGACTGCTGAGCTCTTGGAGTCAGGCCCTTCGCTTGCGCTGAGGGTCACATTCCACTTGTCGGACTTCATGATCTCGGTGGCCACGATCCCGATGTTGACACTGCCCTCGGACTTGAAACCGGCGTCTTTGAGTTTGCTGACCGCTTGATCAAGGGCAGCTTTCGGATCGGCATTGGAGGTCACCAAAGTCACGTGAAAGCCTCCGGAGGTGGACTCGCTGATGGCCTGGACGATCTTCCCATCGACTAGAGGTACGTCTTGCTTTGGGAAGCCCTCAGGAAGTTCGGTGCCTTGGACGTCGACCGACACTTTGCCGTCCTCACTCTCAACGCTGACCTTGTCACCCCCGTCTTCAACCTTGACCTTGGAGCCATCTGGAGCAGTCGTCGTAGTACTTCCGCATCCGGCCACCAGGCCGAATGCGCTGATGAGTCCTAGCGCGACAACAATCTTGCGGATCTTCATCGGTGCACGCACTACTCGATGTCCTTTCAAGTGCTTGATCTGTGATCGAGGCTACTCCAGCAACGTGATGAGTGCGGGCTCAATCCTGAGCAGATTTGGGCAGAAGGGTCCCTAACAGTTGGTGAACCCTTGGTGAGTGCATTAGCGCCTCCAAGGTGAGCGGCTGGCCATCTGGCCCAGCGAGCGGTAGTCGCCAGTTTGGGTATTCAGTGCTGGTGCCGGGCTGGTTGATTGGTCTGTGATCGCCAGCCAAGTCAGCGAGAGCCACCCCATGCAGCAGCGAGGGGGTTCGGCCCAACCATGCGTGCAGGGCACTGACCATCTCTTCGACGCCGGCGGACTCAGTGCACAAGCCTTGGTTGACCAGTGTGTGTCGAAGGGAGTCGATTGCTGCCTGCTCGCTGGCCTGCTCTTCGCCCGCAGACTGGGTCAACAAGCCCAACTCCTCCCGGATCCGCACATGGATCAAGTCGACATATCCAGCCGTTGGCGGGAGATCGTGAGTGGTGATCGTGGAGAGGCAGAGCCTTCGATAATCGCCGGCAGGCAGCGGGTGGCCATCACGCCATTCGAACCAAACCACGGAGGTGCCTAGGATGCCGCGCTCGGCGAGGTGATCTCGAGTACTGGGCTCAACCACCCCCAAGTCTTCGCCGATCACCATTTTGCCCGCGCGGTGGGCTTCGAGAAGCAGGATCCCGATCAGGGCCTCGTGGTCGTAGTACACATAGGCGCCTTGGGCAGGTGTCATGCCCTCAGGCACCCACCAGAGCCGGAACAGGCCGATGATGTGGTCGATCCGGATGGCCCCGCAATTGCTCAAGGCAGCAGTGATGAGTTCGCGATAGGGCGCAAAGCCAAGATTTGCCAACTCGCGAGGATGCCAAGGTGGCTGATGCCAGTTTTGGCCGAGTTGGTTGAACTGGTCAGGCGGCGCGCCCACATGCACACCCTTGGCCAGGCAATCCTTTAGGAGCCAGGCGTCGGCACCAGTTGGGTGTACGCCGACAGCGAGGTCACCGATCAGGCCCAGCTTCATGCCTGCATCGAGCGCGGATTGATGGGCTCGCTCCAATTGTCGGTGCATCTGCCACTGCATCCAGCAGTGGAAGGCGACCCGATCGGCATGCTCACCGATGAACTCAGCCACCTCGGGCCCTCGGCGTGATTGCAGGTGGCTTGGGAATCCTGCCGGGTCTTCGCCGTACTGCTCGACCAGCACGCTCCAGAGCGCGAAATCTTGCAGGCTTTGACCTTCACGAGCGCAGTACTCCTGGAAGGCCCGACTTGTTGTCGCCTGCGTGTTTGTGAAGAGCACTTCCAGTGCTTTGAGTTTGGCGGTCCAGACGTGATCTCTGTCGATGGTGGCATCAGTGGTTGGCTCCTGAGCCTGCCTCTTCCAGTGGTCGATCTGGTGGCGTAAGCCCGGCGGAAGGGCGTCGAAACCGTCCACCTGCTCAACACTCAGATAGATCGGGTTGGTGAATCGCCGCGACGTCGGGAGATAGGGAGACGGCTCGATCGGGATGACCGGTGAGGCCGCATGCAATGGGTTGATCAGGCAGAAGTCGGCACCCAACGATCCTGCCCATGAGGCTGTTTGCGCCAGGTCGTCGAGGTCTCCAATGCCCCACGAGCGGTTGGAGAGCACCTGGTAGACCTGCTCCATCAATCCCCAGACGGGCTCAGTCAAGTTGTCGGGTGGTTGCAGCCGATGTGGCGTGACGATCACGGTGGCTGCGCCGGCCGGCTCTCCGTCGATCAAGACTGAAGCTTGATGCCAGCCGAGGGGCAAGTCGTTGGGCATTTCGAAAGTGGCCCGACCGACCAGTTGGTCATCGATCAGCCGCGGGTCAACCCAGTTGTCAATCTGGCTGACCGACCGAATGGATCCATCTTCCAGTCGCATGTTCATCGCCACTTGGGCGCCATGTGGCAGGTGCACGAAGACCCAAGGGGTCCAACCCTCACGCATCACAACCGTCGGGGTGATCACTTCACGCCACTCCTGCTCATCTGCTGTCAGCAGCGCGCGGGTCACATCCTCGTCAGTGTCGGCAGGTATGCCGAGTGCCCCCAGCACAGCGATCAGGGTGTCGGGTGTGACTGCACGTTGGTGGCCTTGCCAATCCCAGAAATCTGAGGAGATGCCATGGCGCGCAGCCAACTCACGAAGGGCAGCTTCGTTCACTGCTCAGGGCCTTTCGAAGGGTGTCGCGGGTGGATGCCTCCAGTCTTGCGTACGTCTCGGCGCCGGTGGTCGCTTTCGACATGTCTGACCCCTGCGGGTAACCTCTACATCCGCACCCCGAGCCCCTGTAGCTCAGGGGATAGAGCACCGCCCTCCGGAGGCGGGAGCGCAGGTTCGAATCCTGCCAGGGGCGCCTTGGGATCTTGAATCTGCCGGTGACCTAGCCAAGGTCGGCTACCGAACCTCGCGGCAAGGGATTACGTTAGTCCTTGGCCTTCAAGCTCATCCGATAGCCGATTAGCGAGGCCACCAACAAAGTCACCCCAGCGATGAGTACGCCGCCTACCGCCCCAAGCGAGCCATTGGTCCAGTCGGTCACGACTTCGGGCACGACCAAGGTTATGGCGATCACCACACCAGCCACATAGGGCCAAGCCACCTTGGTGAGATAGAGCCCAACGCCCAAGATCACGACCAAGCAGGTCAGCAGATAGCCGTACCAGGAGTGGCTGCCTTCCAGGACCGGGTGTTGCGCGGCGACGATGGCCAACGCGACGCCAAGCGCCCTGGCGATCATCTGCTCACGCAGCCGGCCGAGCTCGGCCAGGGCAAGCCAGATCAAGGCCACGACTAGCAGGGTGGTCGCCACGAAGAAGGCAGATGAATCAGTCATTGGGGGAGTGAGCGCGAAGGTGGCAATCATTGCGCTGCCCAAGATGGTGACCTGTCCGAAGGCTGAGGGAGCTACGACGTACAAGAGGCTTGCTGCCAGCAGTGTCAACAGGGAGCCGGTGACTACACCCCAGGAAATCTCGTCGAAGTCGGTGGGGAACTTGATCTCCATCCAACGACCCATGGTGAGGCCCAGTCCGATCGCGAAGGCAGTCAGCAAGGTGCTGGACAGCCGCCTACGAGTGTCATCCTGGCGGCTCGGCTTGCCGACAGTGGCGGCCACCGTGCCAGCGATGGCGAGTATCAAAGTGATTACACCGAGAGCAATCACCTGCTCGGTGTCGGAGAAATTCTCCCACTCCTGAGCCAACAACAAGAAGATGCCGGCAACCACGAGCGCGGCTCCCACGTAGGCGACCACCTCGATGAGTTTGGGCATGCCAGATGGGCGTTCGG
>WBZP01001515.1_pt1 | contig 28303 bp, 27 predicted proteins | sample 5204301 | NCBI WGS metagenome assembly WBZP01 (sample SAMN12412401, study PRJNA552823) | activated sludge metagenome | isolation source: activated sludge from nitrification reactor of wastewater treatment plant... | place: USA: Pennsylvania | collected 2017 | reverse complement strand
CGATGGCCGGCTGGCTCGGCCCCGAGGGCGGGCTCGACGTCTTCGACATCCAGCAGGCGATGCTCGACCACACGACCGCGAAGGCCGCGCAGCAGGGGCTCTCGAACGTCTTCCCCGAGCTCGGCGACGCACGCTCGCTGCCCTACGACGACGCCACCTTCGACGCTGCCTACCTCGTGACCGTGCTCGGCGAGATACCCGACCGAGATCAGGCGCTGTCCGAGCTCGCGCGTGTGCTCAAGCTCGGGGGCAGGCTCGTCGTCGGCGAGCTGTTCCCCGACCCGCACTTCGTGCGCCGCTCCCAGCTCGAAGGCGCTGCCGTGCGCACCGGTCTCGTGCCCGGCCGGTTCGCAGGCGGCTCGCTCGGCTATTTCGCCCGCTTCGAGCGGGTTGCCGTCGCCGCTCCGGTGTAGGCTCCGCGACATGACCGGGGAGGTCTCCGAGCGAGGCGCGTCGTTCGCAGGAATGAGCACGCGCGTACTGGAGAAGGCGGGAGACGGCCCGCCGATCCTGCTGCTCCACGGCTTCGCCGACTCGGCCGACACGTGGCGGCCGCTGCTTCAGACGATGGCGCGTGACGGGCGCCGCGTGATCGCCGTCGACCTGCCGCTGTTCGGCAAGGCGCACCGTCCCGAGACCCCGCCGATGCTCGAGATGCTCGACCGCTTCACCGCGGCGTTCGTCGAGGAGCAATCGGGCGGTGAGGAGGTCGTGGTCGTCGGCAACTCGCTCGGGGGGCTGCTCTCGATGAGGGCCGCGTCGGACCCGGCGCTGCCGATCGCCGGGATCGTCCCGATCGGTCCCGCCGGAATGGGGCTTCAGCCCTGGGTCGGCGCGGTCGAATGGGTCGGGGCGGCGCTGACGGCCGCCGCCCACACTCCGGTCCCGACGAGCGTGCTCCAGCGTGCGGCCGGCGAGCTGTTCAAGGTGCTCGCGTCGAGCGACCGCCTTCCGAGCGAGTCGATCGCGCACTTCTCCTCGCACATCGGGCGCGGCGACCCGGCGCGCCTGATGCGTCTCGCCCGTCAGATGCTGGTCGAGCTGAAGCATCCGAGCGCGCTCGACGCGGGACGGATCTCCTGCGAGGTCGTGCTCGTGTGGGGCGGCAAGGACAAGCTCTGCCCGCCGGCCGGAGCCCAGATCTTCATCGACGCGGTGCCGCACACCCGGCTGGAGATGCTGCCCGCGCGCGGGCACTGCGTCCAGCTCGAGGACCCGCATCGGATCAGGGAACTCGTGCTCGGCATCGGCGCCGCGCGCGTCCCGCGAGCGGCTTAGGCCAGCTCTGCCGCGCGACCGGGGCTCTCGCAGCAGGTCATCGTCTCGGCGAGGCCGCTGACCTCGAGAGCGCGATGGGCGACACCGTCGTCCGGCACGACCAGCACCAGCGTGCGGCCGCGGTCGCGGAGCAGGGCGTCGGTTCGGACGAGCACCTGCAGGACGGTCGAGTCGAGGAATGTCGTCCGCGAGAGGTCGACGATCACTCCACCCTCGCCGAGAGCGGCGCTGTGAAGCGGGGGCTCGATGCTGGCGCGGGTGCCGAGGTCGTGCTCGCCGACCAGAGCGATCGTCAGAACACCGTTCGCATCGGCTACCTCGATGGTTCCCGCCGAAGGGAGCCCCGTGGTGTCAGCGCTGCTGTCGGTCATCTGAGTGCAGGTAAGCACATGTGGGCCTTTTGGCGCGACGGCGCATGCGGCACCGAGCCCGCTCGTGGCGCGAGGGTTGAGCCTCCCGCTTCTCGGGTAGGCCGGGGCCATGGGCATCGAAGTCTTCCTCGTGGTTCTTCTAGGTGTGCTGATCTTCGGCGGGCTGCTCTTCTCGGCGGCCGGCGGCCTCGGCCGGCGGAAGGGCACCGGCACCGAGGGCGCCGTGCAGGATCCGTCCCCGGGCTCGCGCGAGGGCGAGCCGCCGCTCAGCCGCTGATCGAGCGCGCGGCGTCGTCGACAGAGGAGTGGATCGAGAAGACCGAGCTAAGGCCGGTGATCTCGAGCGCGCGTGAGATCGCGGCGTTCATGTTCGCGATCGCGATCCCGCCTCCCTCGCTGCACGCACCGGCAAGCCCGATCAGGGCGCGGATCCCCGTCGAGTCCAGAAAAGACGAGCCGCCGAGATCCAGCACCAGCCTGTGGTCGCCGGTCACGAGCGCGTGGCGGGCGGCCAGCTCGAGCGAGGGCGCGGTAGAGACGTCGATCTCGCCGGTCACGGCGAGGACGGGGACGCCGCTCTCGTGCGTGGTCTGAACCGCCGAGTACGGCACCTGCCCACCGGGGACGATTCCGTCGATGATCGGAGCCGAGGAGACCTCGAACGACAGCCGTTCGCCGGCCCCGGTTCTGAGCGCGATCGGGTGGCCCGCGGGACGGCTGTCGCCGCACGCCTCCAGCACTTCTCTCGCGCCGCCGGGCTCGAACAGGCCGAGCGTGATCTGCATCGCGCCGGGCATCTCGACGATCGTCAGCTCAAGCCGCCCACCGGCATCGGCGAGACGTCCGGCAGCTACGCGCGCGAGCGCCCGCACCGACGCGGCCGTACCCTCGACCTGCGTTACCGGCAGCTCGCAGCGGGTGCCGGTGACGGCGGCCAGCCGTCCGCACGACTCCTCGGCGATCGGGCCCGGAGTCACCTCGAGCGTGATCGCCCGGGGGGGAGCGCCGGTCGTCATGCGGCGGGCGCGAGAACGAAGGTCATCCGCACTTCGTGGCGCTGGGCAGAGGGGCCGCCGTCGTCGGTGAACGCGACCTCTTCGGTCAGCTCGCGGATGATCGGCAGGCCGAGGCCGAGGCCGGGCGAAGGTCCGAGTCCGGCGCTCCGGCCCGCCCCGCGATCGCGCACGGTTACGTGGAGCAGGCCCCCGTCCGACCAGGCGTCGACTTCGAAGGTCTCGCGCGCAGGGTTCTCGTACGCGTGGACGACAACGTTCGTGCATGCCTCGCTCAATGCCAGCCGGAGGTCGTCGACCGCGCGACTGTCCATCCCCAGCGCGGCTGCGGCGCCGCCCAGGACCTGGCGCACGACCCCGACGTTCTCGGGTCGCGCCTCCAGCGCCAGCCTCAGGGCCGGTGGCGGGATGGTGGGGTCTTCGGGCTCGGGGCGCATCTGTCGTCTGGTTGCCGGTCCATGCATGACGGCCGGGACGCGTACGCATCCTGCCATTCCCGGCCCCTCGGTGAAGGAAACGCCTACCGGTTGCATTGGGGGACACAGGGTGTTTACATTCAAGCGGAGGTGGGAAACACGAATCACATGACGTATGTCAACGCGTCTCCGCGCACATCCGTCCCAGGCAGATCACGCCCGGCTCGCGAGCGGTTCCTGCTCGAACGCATCCATCGTCACGGCGATGCGCAGGCCCGCGACGAGCTGGTCGAGCTGATGCTGCCGCTCGTCCGTCACATCGCGCGCTCGTTCGCCGGGCGCGGTGAGCAGCTCGACGACCTGGTGCAGGTTGGGGCGCTCGGCCTGATCAAGGCGATCGATCGCTTCGACCTCGACCGCGAGGTCAGGTTGTCGACGTTCGCGTCACCGACGATCGCCGGTGAGATCAAGCGCCACTTCCGTGACCGGACCTGGTCCTTGCGGACGCCGCGGGATCTGCAGGAGCTCTACGCTCGAGTGCGCGAGCGGACAGCCGATTTCGAGGCGACCCACGGAAGGTCACCGACGATCGGCGAGCTGGCCGAGGCGACCGGGCACGACGAGGAGCAGGTGCTCGACGCGCTCGCAGCCGGCTCGAACATGCGGACGGCTTCGCTCGACACGCCGGTCGATGACAACGCGCAGACGATCGGCGACGTGATCGGCACGCGCGACGAAGGGTTCGACCGCGCAGAGGCCCGCGCGGTGGTGGCCGAAGGCCTCAAGAAGCTCGAGCCGCGGGAGCAGCGCATCATCGCGCTCCACTACGCCGCCGGACTCACCCAGCGAGAGATCGCCGCTCAGGTCGGCATCTCACAGATGCACGTCTCGCGGCTGCTGCGGCGGTCGGTCGAGACGATGCGCGAAGAGCTCGTCTGACAACAGCGGAGCGGTCCGGGGCCGGACCCGTCAGTTTTCGGTTGCGCTGACGCGGGTACACGTTCGTTCGTGCGTGCGCTGATCCTCAACGGCACCCTCAAGCCGCCACCGGAGCCGTCCTCGACCGAGGAGCTGGCCGCCGATGTCGCTCGTGCCCTCGGCAAACACGGCGTCGAGACGGAGCCGTTGCGGCTGACCGCCTACCCGATCTCGCCCGGCGTCGTCAGCGAAGCGGTCGTCGAGGGCGACCGCTGGCCCGAGATCCGCGAGAAGGTGATCGGATCGGAGATCGTGATCTTCGCCACCCCGACCTGGCTCGGGCAGCCGTCGTCGGAGATCAAGCGTGCGTTCGAACGGCTCGATGCGCTGCTGTCGGAGACCGCGCCGGATGGCACGCCGCTCGCCTTCAACCGTGTGGCCGGCTTCATCGTCGTCGGCAACGAGGACGGTGCCCACCACTGCATCGCCGAGATGGCGCAGGCCGCGATCGACATCGGCTTCACCGTGCCGGGCCAGTCGTGGACGTACTGGAACCGCGGACCCGGTCCGGGCGACGAGGAGTACCTGACGACCGGTGATCGCGGCTGGACCAGACGTACGGCGGCCCTGATGGCGCACAACCTCGTCCACGCCGCCAGGGCGCTTGAAGCCCAGCCGATCCCGGCTCCGCCGAAGGTTTGACCCGCGTGACTGAGGACACGAAGGAGCGGCCGCCCGGCTCGCGGCCTCCAGCCGACGCCGGCGACGGTGACGGCGCCGTCGGCCGCGACGAGGAGACGCGTCACAGCCTCTACGTTCGCGCTTCAGAACTGGACATTCCGGGCAGGTCGAGGATGAACAAGGAACAGCTGTCGGTCGCCGTTCGAGAGGCGACCTGATCGGAGGATGCAGATGAGCGAACTGAAGCCCGGTGATGCCAAGCTCGTGCAATGGCTGGCAGAGGCGCACGCCAAGGAGGCCGAACTCGAGGCCGACCTCAGCGCCCACATCGCGATGACCACTCGCGACACCCATCGCAAACGGCTCAAGGAGCACCTCAAGGAGACGCGGAGCCACAAGAAGCTGGTCGAGCGACGGATCAAGCGGCTCGGCGGTGACCCGCCCGGATCGGGGCTGGTCGCGGTGCCCGGCGAGGTGGCCGGCAAGGCCGTCGCCGCGGTCAAGGGACAGGTCGGCACCGTACGCGCGGCCCTTACCGGTGAGACCGAGATGCATCTTCGCAACGCCCAGGAAGAGCTCCGCGAGGAGCACGTCGAGATCGCGATCTACACGCGGATCGCCGACTTCGCCGACGCGATCGGCGACCGCGAGACGGCGAAGCTCGCCCGCGACATCCTTCGTGACGAGCGGCGGATGGCCAAGTTCCTCGAGGCCGAGATCGGCCGTCTCGTGAAGCGGACCGTCGTCGAAGTCGTGCCAGCGCGTGATCGCGCGGCCACCCCGAAGCGCAGGCCGGCGAAGCGCAAGCCGGCCAAAGCGGCAGCCTGACCGGCGAGCGCCGAGAGCGCCGCGCTAGGGTCCCGCCCATGTCGCGGCTGCTCTCGTTCCCCGCCGGGCGGCGGGCCAAATGGGCCGTACTCGGCGTCTGGTTGGTCGCGGTTCTCGCGATCGGCGCGGCCGGACTGCCGACGAAGTTCGAGGACATCCAGAAGAACGACTCCGCGTCGTTCCTGCCGGGCGACGCCGAGTCGACGAAGGCGCTGGAAGCGACAACGAAGCTCCAGGGCGCCGAGAACGTCACCGCCGTCGTCGTCTACCGGCGTGACGGCGGGCTCACAGCCGCCGACCGGCGTGCGATCGCCGCCGACCGCAACGAGCTCAACGCGCTGAAGCTCGACGCGACCGGGAAGTTCGGTCGCGCGCAGTTCTCAAAGGACATGACGTCGGCGCTGCTGCTCGCGGACATCGCGACCGACGGCGAGGCCGACACGATCATCGACCCCGTCGACGAGATCCGCAAGACAGTGTCCGACCCCGGAGGCGGGCTCGAGGTGAAGGTCACCGGCTCGGCCGGGTTCTCGGCCGACGCGATCAAGGTCTTCGAGAACATCAACGGGACGCTGCTGCTCGCGGCATCGGCGCTCGTGTTCGTCCTGCTGGCGCTGATCTACCGCAGCCCGCTGTTCCTGTGGGTGCCGCTGTTGACCGTCGGCATGGCCGAGATGCTCAGCCGCGCGCTCGGCTGGGGCGTCGCCGAGGGGCTCGGCGTGACGATCAACGGGCAGTCCTCCTCGATCATGTCGGTGCTCGTCCTCGGCGCCGGCACCGATTACGCGCTGCTGCTCGTTGCGCGGTACCGCGAGGAGCTCAGGCACACGCAGGACAAGCACGAGGCGCTCGACGCGGCGCTGCGGGGCGCCGGCCCGGCGATCGTCGCCTCGGCGCTGACGGTGATGCTCGCGCTGCTCGTGCTGTCGCTCGCCGAGCTGAACGGCACCGCCGGACTCGGCCCGATCGGCGCACTCGGCGTGTTCAGCGCGATGGTCGCGATGCTGACGGCGTTGCCGGCGATGCTCGCGATCTTCGGCCGTCGCGCGTTCTGGCCGTTCGTGCCTTACGGGCCCGACGGCGCCGACGCGGCCGATGCGCCGGACAACGAGTCCAAGCTCGTGCGGACGATCGCCGCCGTCGGCGGCGCGCTGTTCGCGGCCGTCGTCTGGACCGCGCTGGTCGCCGTCCCGGTCATGGTGCTGGGCGACGCCGCCGGCCTCCCATCGGAGGTGACGCCGGTCATAGTCGGGCCGGTCTTCCTGACCTTCCTCGTGCTTGGGATCCTCGGCGCGGTCACGGACGCGGGGCCCCGCGTGCGGATGCTCGCCAACGGCCGCGCCGGGGCGGTCGGGATGGCCGGACTGCTGAACGCCGGCGTCCTGGTCGGCGTGCTCGCCGGTCTCGACGTCGCGCCCTGGATCGTCGTTCTCGCGCTCGTCGTCCTGGTCGCCGTGGCCCGGCTCGCCGGAGGGTCGCTGCGCGAGCGCTTCACCAAGACCGAGCACCGCTTCAGCGACGAGGACGAGCCGATCGACGCCGAGCACGGGCGCTGGCGCCGCTGGGGTGAGTGGATCGCCGCGAAGCCGCGCAAGGTCTGGATTGCGACCGCCGCCCTGCTCGCGGTGATGGCGCTCGGGCTCTTCAGCTACTCGGACGCTCTCACGCAGGGCAACTCGTTCCGCGACGACGTCGAGTCGGTCGCGGGGCAGAAGCTGCTCTCGAAGTCTTTCCCGAGCGGCGCCAATGCGCCGACCGACGTGATCGTGCCCGACGCATCCCGCGCGCCGGCCGTCGCCGCCGCCCTGCGAGGCACCGACGGCGTCGCCGTCGTGCGGGAGGTCGGCCGCGGCGAGCCGGGCGTCTATCTCCAAGTCGCGCTCGAGGCCGACCCGTACTCGACCGAGGCATTCGACCTGATCCCCAAGCTCAGGGCCGCCGCCACGGAGGCCGGTGGTGACGACGTACTCGTCGGCGGCACGACGGCGATCGAGCGCGATGTGCGCGCCGCCGCCGAGCGTGACAACAAGCTTCTGATCCCGCTGATCCTTGCCGTCGTGTTCATCGTCCTGCTGCTTCTGCTGCGCGCGGTCGCAGCGCCGATCCTGCTGATGGCGACCGTGGTGCTGTCGTTCGCCTCGGCGCTCGGCGTCAGCTACGTCGCCTACGACGTGCTGTTCGGGTTCGCAGGTAGCGACCCGGGGCTGCCGCTGTTCGCGTTCGTCTTCCTCGTAGCGCTCGGCATCGACTACAACATCTTCCTGATGGCGCGCGTCCGCGAGGAGGCGCAGACCCAGGGCACCCGCGAGGGCATGCTGCGTGGCCTCGCGGTCACCGGCGGCGTGATCACCTCCGCAGGCATCGTGCTCGCCGGCACCTTCGCGGTGCTTGCCGTGCTGCCGCTCGTGCCGCTGACGCAGATCGGCTTCGCGGTCGCCTTCGGCGTGCTGCTCGACACGTTCGTCGTCCGCTCGACGCTCGTGCCGGCGCTGGTCTTCGACATCGGGCGCAGGGTCTGGTGGCCGTCGCGGCTGGGCCGCCCCTGAGCCATGCCGGCTGCGCATCTGACGACGCTGCGTCGCTCGGCGATGCGGTCACGTGCTGGAGCACGCTCCCTTTCGCCTCGCTCGCATCCTCGCCACCTGCTTTGCCGGCAAGGCCCAGGCGTGCTTGCCGCTCTCTTGTGTCTCGCCTTCGTCGTGGGCTGTGGCGGCGGCGATGGCGCGGCTACGACCACCGCCGACGCGGGCTCGATGCGCCTCGCCGCGCGGACGGAGGCGACGCTCGTCCTCGACTTCCTGCCGAACGCCGTCCACGCCGGCATCTACCGCGCGGTCGCGGCCGGCTACTACGAGGACAACAACCTCGACCTGCGGATCGTCAGGCCGGCATCGACCGCCGACACGCTCAAGCTGATCGACGCCGGCAAGGCCGATGTCGGCCTCGCCGACAGCGTCGACGTGATGCAGCAGATCGCGATGAAGCGGAAGGCGCGCGCGATCATGGCGGTGACGCAGAGGCCGCTCGGAGGTCTGATCACCCGCAGCGCCGACCGTTTGACGCCGCGGCGGCTCGCCGGGCGCAAGGTCGGACTCTCCGGTGTCCCGTCCGACCGCGTCGTGCTCGACACGATCCTGCGCAGCGCAGGCCTCGAGCCGGGCGAAGTGAAGACGGTGACGATCGGCTTCGCCGGCGTGCAGAACCTCGTCTCCGGCTCGATCGACGCCTTCATCGGCTACTACCCGGCCGACGCCGCGCAGGTCGAGGCCGCCGGCACGCCGGTGCAGTCGTTCCCTTTCGATCAGTTCGGGGGACCGCGCTACCCGGGCCTGGTCGCGTTCACCGCGGAGTCGCGCATCTCGAAGCGGCCTGACGTGCTGCGAGCGATCGTCGACGCCACCGTTCGCGGCTACGAGGACGTGATCGAGCGACCAGAGCAGGGCATCGCCGCTCTGCTCGGCGAGAACCGCGAGCTCGATCGCGGTCTCACGAGGGCGCAGCTGCGGGCGTACCTGCCGCTGTTCACCGCGAAGGCGCCGGCGTTCGGCTTCATCCGCGACCGCGAGGTCGCCGACCTGTCCGCGTTTCTCGTACGGTCGGGGCTGATCGACGCCCCAGTCGCCGCGAACCATTTCGCGACCGACTTCTTCCTGCCCGACCGGTGACCGAACCAGAGCCCGTGCTGAAGGCGAACGCGCTGCGGAAGCGGTACGCCTCCTCGCGCGGTGAGCCGGTGCTCGCGCTCGACGGAATCGACCTCGCGATCGGCGAAGGGGAGTTCCACGCGGTCGTCGGCCCGAGCGGCTGCGGCAAGTCGACGCTGCTTCGGACGCTCGCCGGGCTGCTCGAGCCGACGTCCGGGTCGGTCTCCACCGGCGGGCCGGTCGCCTACCTGCCGCAGAGCGACCTGCTGATGCCGTGGCGCACCGTTCTCGCCAACGTCGCCGTCGGGCTCGAGCTGGCCGGCGTCTCCCGGCCGGAGGCCCGCGAGCGCGCTCTCGCAGAGCTGCCCCGGTTCGGGCTCGAAGGCTTCGAGTCGAGCTGGCCCCACGAACTCTCGAGCGGGATGCGCCAGCGGGCAGCGCTGCTGCGGACTGTTCTCGCCGGGCGGCGGGTGCTGATGCTCGACGAGCCGTTCGGGGCGCTCGACGCGATGACGCGGCGTTCAATGCAGGAGTGGCTGCTCGGCGTTCGCGAGGCCGAGCAGCTGACGGTCCTGCTCGTGACGCACGATCTCGACGAGGCGGTGCTGATGGCCGATCGCGTGTCGGTGATGACCGCGCGACCGGGTCGCCTCGAGACGACCGTGGAGATCACGCTGCCGCACCCACGGACCGATGAGACGACGTTGATGCCCGAGTTCGCTGCGGCGAAGGCGGCGCTGCTCGGGCCGCTGCGGGGTGCGGCGGGGGAGGCGACGTGATGGCCCGGGCCGGCTCCCTTCTCGCCCCGCTCGCGTTCGCGGCGCTCGTCATCGCCGGCTGGGCGCTGCTCGCCGCGTTCGGCGGTATCCCCGACTCGTCGCTGCCGTCGCCATCGGCCGTTGCCGCCGCGCTAGCCGATGAGCGCTCGCTGATCGCGGGAGCGGCGCTCGTCACGCTGCTCGAAGTCGTGCTCGGCCTGGCTCTGGCGATCGTCGCCGGAGCAGCGTTCGGGCTGCTCGTCGCCCTGTCGCCGGCCGCCGGCCGCGCCGTCGGGCCGTGGCTCGTCGTCTCGCAGATGATGCCGGTGCCGGCGATCGCCCCGATCGTCGTGCTCTGGGCCGGATTCGGCGTCTGGCCGAAGGTGATCGTGATCGCGCTCGTCTCGTTCTTCCCGGTCGCGGTCGCGGCCGCCGCCGGGCTTCGGCAGGCCGACCCCGAGCTGCTCGACCTGCTCAAAAGCCTCGGTGCCGGCCGCCGGCGCCGGCTGACGATCGCGCAGATCCCGGCTGCGCTGCCGCAGTTCTTCAGCGGGCTGCGCGTCGCCGCAGCGCTCGCTGTCATCGGCGCCGTCTTCGCCGAGTGGGCCGGCAGCAGCGACGGCCTCGGCTACCTGGTCCTGACCTGGGGCAACCAGGTGCGGACGGCGGAGGTGTTCGCCGTGATCGCGGTGCTGTCGGTGATCGGCGTCGGCCTCGTCGGCCTCGTCGCGCTCGCCGGACGGTTGCTCACGCCATGGCGTGAGCGGCCGGCGCGTTCGTGAACCGGTGATCGAGGTAGGTCCGTTCGATCCAGGCGGATACCGGGCTCTCGGCCAGCTCGGCCCGCACGTCGCCGAAGCGCGGCGGCAGCGGCGCGGGCGCGGCCATCGCCTCGATGTTGATCAGCGGCATCAGGTAGGCGCAGGCCGAGAGGTCGGCGACGGTGAAGGCGTCACCGGTCAGGAACGGCCGGTCCGCGAGCCGCCCGGCGAGCTCGTCGGCGAACTCGAGGATCGTGTCGGCTGGGCCGGTGTCGTCGCGCGGCGGCACGTCGAAGTTGCTCTTGATCGCGGCGCCGAGCAGCGGGATCGCGCGGCGAACGAGACGCAGCCGGGACGGCGGGCCGCCGAAGGCGAGGAAGGCGGCCGCGCCGTCCGGGTCGTCGAGGATGCGCTGGTAGACGAGCTGGCGCACCGCGGGCGCGAGGATCTCGTCGAGCCGGTCCTCGAGCGCTAGCGCGTCGGCTCGCTCGTCGGGGTCATCCGGGTACAGCGGTGGCTCGGGCCAACGCTGCTCGATCGCTGCGACGATCTCGGTCGAGTCGGGGAAGACCTCGTCCCCGATCGTCAGCAGCGGCATTGTGAGGCCGCCTCCGAGGCGCCGGGCCACGAGTTGGTGCAGGCCGGGCATGACCGCTCGCCGCGCATGTGGCACGCCCTTGTACTCGAGCGCCCAGCGGGCCTTCTCGTTGTAGTGCGACATGGCGAGATGCCAGAGGACGACGCGATCGGCGCTCATGGCGCCACGCTATCCCACCGCTTCGGCTCGCGCCGCTCGGTTCGGGCGCCCGGTCAGCGCGCCTTGACCGGCAACAGGCGCAGCGTTGCCAGCGGCTTGCCGGTGACCCGCTGCTTGCAGGTCTGGTACGTGCGCGTCGCCGTGAGGGTTCGGCCCGCCTTCGTCCTCGCGGTGACCTTCACCGTCACCTTGGTCTTGGCGAGACCGCGCATGTTCACCGAGACGCGACGGGCATCGGGCCGCAGGCGCTTGTAGGCCTTGCCGTTCATCATCACGGCCAGTGTCCGGACGCGGTTCCCGGCCGGGACCTTGAAGTTGACCGTCATCACACGGCGGCTCGTGCACGTCGCTGGCGCCGGCGCGAGCGTCAACGGTGGCTCGGCCGCGACCACGGTCGGTGTGTAGCGCGCGTCGGCCGACTGCCCGTAGGCGTCAGTCAGCCGGTAGCGCACGCCGGTGCCGGTACCCGTGAATCCGGGCTCGGGCTCGAACGTGATCGTCCCGGTCTGCGGCTCGAGCGTGTAGACGCCCTCCCCGGGCACCGTGACCGACGTGGCGACGTTGCCGTTCTCGTCGACGAGGACGATCGTGTTGCCGTCAGGGACGGTGACGCTGAACGTCTGGGGCACGCCGGGGCCGGACGTGGTCTTGCCGTTGACGGCGGGCGGCTGCCCGGGCGCGACGACGGTGACCGCGTAGGTCGAGCGGGCGAACTGGCCGTAGACGTCGGTCACCTCGTAGACGACCGGTGCCGGTGAACCGACGTAGCCAGGAATCGGTACGAAGCGCAGGGCCCCGCTCGTGACCGAGTAGGTGCCGGTGCCGGGGATCGTGATCGTGCTGACGGCGAGCCCGGTGTCTGGGTCGATTAGCGTCAGCGTGCCGCCCGGCGGGGCCGTGACCGGTGCCTCCTGGGCGTCGGTGCCGGTTCCGGTGCTGGCCTTGCCCCCGGCGGTCGGGCCGGCGGGCGGCGTCACGGTCGCGGTGTACTGAGAGACGGCGCTCTGGCCCCAGACGTCGGTGCGCCGGTAGCCGACCGCGGGCGCCTGCCCTTGGAAGCCGAGCAGCGGCTGGAAGGTGATGACGCCGGTGCCTGGGTCGATCGAGTAGCTGCCGACGCCGGGCACGGCGAGCGAGCTGACCGGCGTGAGGCCGTCCATCAGCGAGACCGAGCCGAGGTTCGGAATCGAGACCGTGGTCGTGTGCGGGGCGGTGCCGACGCCACTTGTGGTGCGCGGCGACGCGGTCGGGCGCGGGCCGGCCGGGCCGTGGATGCTCGGCATTCGCAGGCCGACGGCCTGCGCCTCGGAAGGCAGCAGTGGCACGCCGAGGTCAGAGCGCGAAAGGATGAAGCCCGACGAGTTGAACGAGACCTCGTCGTTGTCGGGGTCGGCCGCGTCGGGGTTGACGACCGCGTAGTCGGGCTCGGTCCCGCCGCTCGACGGGGTCGTTACCGGGATCGTGACCGTCCAGCGGTCACCGGGGGCAAGCAGGTTGCTGCCGAAGTCGAACTTCAGCCCGGTAACGGCCGTCAGCGAGCCGGGGGCAACGCTGTCCCAATCGACCCAGTTCGGGGCCTGGCATCCGGACGGGCTGTAGTTCAGCTCGGCGCGACACGGGTTCGTGACCGTCGTGTAGTAGGTCGTCACTGCGGACCCGAGCGCCGGCGTCACCGGGCGGGCTCGCAGGTGGACCGGGAAGGTCTTGGATGACGGGTTGCGCGCGGCGCCGCTGGCGACCGCCGTGTCCCCGGCCCGGGGCAGCAGGTCGATGATCGCGATGTCCTCGAGGTTCATCGTCGCCTGGCTGTCGAGGTGGAGCTGGTAGTTGTCGGCCGAACCCGGGTTCGTGTTGCCGGATGCCGGGCCGTCCTCGTAGCCGGGGTCCCACGATCCCTTGACGCTCTGGATCAGCACCGCCGAGGAGGCGGTCGGGAACGAGAGGTTCTGGAACCACGGGCAGAGGACCTCGGTCGTGTTGCCGTCGCCATCGCGGTCTCCGGCGTCCTGGCTGCCGTCGAACCAGTTGTCCCCGCACTGGGTGCCGGTGGTCGGTGACTCGTGCGAGATCCAGCCCTTTACGGTCCGCGGGGTGAAGATCGAGCGGTGGAGCGTGACGGTGTAGTTGAGCGAGTAGTTCTTTGACCCGCTGCCCTTGTCGGCGATCGTGCCGGCCGGGAAGGTCCAGCGCAGCAGCGTGCTGCCGGAGCCGTTCCAGTTCGGGACCGTCGTCAGCGTCTCGTCGTCGAGCCCGACGATCGGCGTGTACTCCTTGAGCGTGACGCCGGCCGGGAGCTCGACGACGAAGACGGGGTTCGTGATGTCGTCGCCGGCGACGTCGCCGGACAGCGTGTAGCTGGTCTCGCGCGAGCCGATCGGGACGTTGCCACCGGAGTGTCGGACGGTGACGACCGGCTGTGGCTGATCGACGACGCCGTCGGCCTGGCGCGTGAACGGCACCGTCGCTTGCCCGGCGGTGATCTCGAACTGCGCGGTGTTGGTGAAGGTCGTACCGGCGACGGAGGTGACGCTCGAGCGGCTGACCGGCAGGACGCGGGCGGTGATGCCGGCGGTAACACCGGCGCCCGGGTACGTCTCGCCGCCGGTCACCTCGATCGCGATCACGTAGTCGCCGGACGGGAGGATCCCGGCCACGTCTACCTCGGTGACATCGTTCGGGGAGGCCGTGCCAACCTTGAAGAGCGTCGCGTCGTCACCGTTGCCGTTGACGCCGTCCTCGCCGTACTCGGTCCGAATCCAGAGGTCGACGGGGTCCGAGGTCGAGTTCGCCGCCGAGAGCTTGGTGACCGCGAGCAGATCGGGGATCGTGTCACCGATCGAGAACGCGTCCCAAGTCTGGGTGCCGCTGTTGGCCATCGGCAACGAGTAGCTGACCTCGTCGCCGACCGCGGCCGACCGGACGCCGCCCGACGTCCTCGGCGTGCCGATGTTCTTGCTGAAAGAACCAGTCGGGGTGCGCGTGATCAGCGTGTGGCTGTCACTGGCCGTTCCGAGCTGGCCGTTCAACGCCGTCCCGATCTTGCGGCCGACCCAGTTGACGGTCAGCGTCCGCGTCGCACCGACGACGTTCGCCGGGTTCGACGTCGGGTACTCGAGCTGTAGCCGCTTGTTGGTGCAGCCGCCCGAGACGGTGTTCAGGGCGTAGGTGACTGTGCCCGGGTTGCCGGGCGCGTAGTCGCCCCCGAAGGTCGAAACCGGTACCGCGCCCAGTGGCAGGGTGACGATCAGCTGCGAGCCCGACTGGACGCCGAGCGGCCCGAACGCGGGGTCGCTGCCGGCGTTGACGCAGCCGCTGACGTTGTAGGTGCTGACGTCGCCGGCTCCGCGGCCGGCGATATTCGCCGCTTCGGCGTGCGTCACGCCGGCCGAGCGGCCGGTCAGCGTCAGGTAGCCGCTGTTGACCGCGGTCGCGTTGTCGGCGCTCATCGATGCGCGCCACGTGAAGGAGGAGTTGTCCGCCGTGATCCAGGCCGGCATCGAGAGTGCGACGGTGAAGGAGCCGGTCGTCCCGGCGGGCAGCGAGTTCTTCATCACGACGATGCGCTGGCTGCCGACGACGTCGACCGATGCGATGTCGGCCGATCCACCGACGTCCCCGGTCGCGACGCCGTCGGGGATCGGCAGCGAGATCTTGGCCTTCTTGCACGGATCGGACGTGCCTGCGCAGGCGTAGCGGATCAGCATCGTCGTGCCCTGGCCGGCAGGAAGCGTCTGCGAGGTGACCTCGTTGCCGCTGACGACGAGCGTCTGGGTGACCTCGACGGTCGGGTCGGTGGCGCGCGCCGCGGGCGCGATCGCGAGCATCGTGGCGATCACGGCAAGAATCAGGGCGGGCAGGACGAGACGTTGGCGGAGAACCATTGCGCGACTGGAAATCGGCCAACTGCGCCCGCCATTTAGCGGTCGGCACCGAGCGCGGACATTAGGGTCGAGGTCGTGCGGCCTCCTCGCGACCCGATCCCGGCCCTGCTCGCCGTGGACCACCCGGGGCTCGACCTGTTCGTGCACCGAGACCTCTTGGGCGAGGTGGTTGATCCTGAATCGCTCTGGGCGGATCCCGTCGTCGCGGCGCTGGCACGCCGGCAGCGTGCGGACGGGGCCTGGATCTACACAGGTAGACGCAGCCGTCCGTCGACGGCCTACGACCTTCTCTCGACCTACGAGGCATTGCTCGTCCTCGTCGAGCAGTACGCGCTCGACGCACGGCACCCGGCGTTCCGCAGCGCCGCGGAGTTCGTGCTCGGGTTCCAGCGGCCGGCCGGCGATCTGCGGGGTATGTACGGCAATCAGTACAGCCCGAACTACACGGCCGCGATCGTCGCGGTGCTGCTCGACTGAGGCCATCCGCCTCGCGACCCTCGCATCACGGCCGCGATCCGTTGGTTGCTCGAGCAGCGGCAGGACGACGGCGGGCTGGGCGATCCCGTTCCGTACGCACCGGACCGCGGACGCGCGCAGCTACGAGACCGTCGCCCGTCTCGCCGGGCCGCTCGAGCCGGTGCGCGACCGCCCGAGCTCGCACCTCATCACCGGGATCGTCCTTCGAGCGCTGGCCGCCCATCCGGACCATCGCGGCACCGGCGCTGCGATCGCGGCCGCGCGGTTGCTCGGCAGCCGTCTGTGGCAGGCGGACCGCTACGCCGATCGTCGCGCTGCCGGGTTCTGGCAGAAGTTCCGCTACCCGTTCCGCTTCACCGACCTCGTCTCGGCGCTCGATGCGATGCAGCTCGCCGGGCTCGGCAGCGGTGACGAGGCGCTGACGCGCGGGCTCGACTGGCTGGCCGGGCGCCAGGGCGACGACGGGCTGTGGCGGACGCCCTATGACAAGGCGGCCGACCGCGAGATCCATGCCTGGGTCAGCTTCGCGATCGCCCGGCTGTTCCACCGTGCCGGGCTCAGTTCAGCGCGTAGTCGTCGAGCGGGTACGTCTTCGCGCGGCGGAAGACCTGCATCGTCAGGGCCGGCCTGAGCGGCACGTCGCCGTCGTCGGAGAAGTAGTAGCTGTTGGCGAGCGAGCAGCTGTCCTGCCAGAAGACCTGGTCGGTGCGCTTGCGCATCATCTCGGCGAAGAAGCGGTCGGAGGCATCCTCCTTGACCTCGACCCGCTCGGCACCCTTCGCGCGGGCGTGCTCGAGGCAGCGCGTGATGTGCTGGGCCTGGGCCTCGATCAGCGTGAAGTAAGAGGCGCCGTTGTAGCCGTAGGGGCCGAACATCAGGAACCAGTTCGGGAAGCCCGGCATAGCGACGCCCTCGTAGGCGCGGTAGCGGTTCGAGCGCCACCACTGCTCGAGGTCCTCGCCACCGCTCCCGGTGACGGGGAACTTCGGCATGTTGCCGCTGTCCCAGACCTTGAATCCCGTCGCGAGGATCAGGACGTCGATCTCGTGCAGCGTGCCGCTCTCGGTCCGGATGCCCTCCGGCACGACCTCGGCGATCGGATCGGTCTCGAGCGTGACGTTGTCGCGGTTGTAGGTCTGGAGGTAGCTGTTGTGGAAGCTCGGGCGCTTGCAGCCGATGCCGTACTCGGGCGTCAGCTTCGCGACGAGCTCCGGGTCGTCGACCTGATCGGCGATGAACTTCTTGGCCTGGCGCTCGAACAGCTTCGTCATCCGCAGCTTGCGGTTCCAGTGCGCCGGGATCACGAACGTCGACTCGACGAACGTGTGCGCTGCGAGCCGGGCGGCCTTGTGCGCGAACGGCAGCGTGCCGACGAGGCTGCGGATCGTTCCCGGCAGCGCGTAGTCGGGGCGCGGCAGGCACCAGATCGGCGTCCGCTGGAAGACGGTCAGATGCTCGACCGAGGGCGCGATCTCGGGGATCACCTGGATCGCCGAGGCCCCGGTGCCGATGATCGCGACACGCTTGCCTTCGAGGTCGATCGAGTCGTCCCAGCGCGCGGTGTGGACGGTCTCGCCGGCGAAGCTTTCGATGCCTTCGATCTCCGGCATCTTCGGCACGGTCAGGACGCCGGTCGCGTCGATCACCGTGCGCGAGGTGAAGCTGCCGCCGCTCGTCGTCACAGTCCAGGCGTCGTCGTCCTCGCGCCACTCGGCAGCTGTGACGCGCTCGCCGAACCGGGTCTGGGCGGCGAGGTCGTGTTCGGCGGCGACGCGTTCTGCATAGCTGAGCAGCTCCTCGCCGGGCGCGTAGGTGCGCGACCAGTCGTCACAGGGCGCGAACGAGTACTCGTAGCTGTAGGAGGGGATGTCGACGGCGATGCCCGGGTAGCGGTTCCAGTACCAGGTGCCGCCGAAGCCGTCGCCCTCCTCGATGATCTGGACACCGGTGAAGCCGGCGTTCTTCAGCGAGATCGCGATCCCGATTCCGGCGAAGCCGGCGCCGATGATCGTGATCTCGTGGTCGGGGGTGGTGGCGGGCATCAGCTCACGGCCTTCAGTCGGGGGGTGGCGATCATCGGCAGCCCGCCGCGCGGGCGCAGGGTGAACGTCGTCTCCGGCCGGATCTTCTCACCATCGCGCAGCAGGGAGAATCGGTAGCGCTGTGACAGCATCGCCGTGATCAGCACGGCCTCCATCAGCGCGAAGCTGCGGCCGATGCAGATCCGGCGGCCGCCGCCGAACGGCAGGTAGGCCGAGCGCGGGCGGTCGGGCGCCGTCCCGGGCAGGAAGCGAGCCGGGTCGTAGCGCTCTGGCTCCGGCCACCAGCGCGGGTCGTGATGGATGTGGCGGATCGGCAGCAGGATGTTCGTCCCGGCGGCGATGTGGTGGCCGCCGATGACGTCGTCCTCCCGCGCCTGGCGCGGGAGGATCCAGACCGGCGGGTAGCGGCGCATCGACTCCTCGAAGCAGGCCTGCGTCCACGGGAGGTTCGGCAGGTCGGCGACAGTCGGCGTCCGTCCACCGAGCACCTCGTCCACCTCCGCCAGCAGCCGGTCGTAGTGCTCGGGGTGCTGCGCGAGCTGCCACCACATCCACGAGAGAGCGTTCGCCGTTGTCTCGTGGCCGGCGACGAAGAACGCGAACGACTCGTCGCGGACCCGGCGCAGCGGCAACGGCGTGCCGTCGTCGTCCTCGATCGCGAGCAGCAGGTTGAGCAGATCGGTCGTGTCCGTCGGATTCGCCCGCCGGTCGTTGACGATGCCCCAGATCGTCTCGTCCATCACGCGGACGACCTGCTGGAGCCGGCGGACCGGTGGCGGCGCGGGCACAGGGCCCGCGACCAGCCGCTCGAACGGCTTCCAGAGCAGCTGCGAGGGGGTGACTAGCAGCAGCAGGTGCTCGAGCTCCTCGAGCTTGCGCATCCCCTCGCTGACGTGTCCGGCCGACTCGCGGATCAGGTCGGCGAACGAGCGACCGAACATCGCGCGCCCGAGCACCTCGAGCGTCGCGTCGACCATCAGCTCGCTCATGTCGAATTGGTTGCTGTGGTCGATCGCGGCGGCGACCTCGCCGATCGGCTCGGTCATCTGAGCCACGAGGCCGTCGAGCCGGCGCTTGGCGAACATCGGCGTCAGCAGCGAGCGGTGGCGCCGGTGCGAGTCGCCCTCGTCGGTCAGGAGGTTGATGCCGGCTGCCGCCTTCATCACCTCGTACTCGAACGAGCGCCCGTAATTCGGCTGGGCGCCATGGAGAACGTGGTCGACGTAGTCGGGGTGCGCGAGGCTGACGAACCGCCGCGTGCCGAGCCGGAACCGGGCGATGTCGTGGCCCTCGATCGCGGCGATGAAGCCGCGGTCGTACTCGAGCCCGAGCCGGAACGCGTCGCGCGTCAGGCGCAGCGACGGCGGCCGCGCGGCAGGACGGGTGCTCGGCGCGGTCCGGAGGGCTTGCTCGGGGGCGAGTGCGGTCACGTCGTCTCTCCTGTTCGTCGCGGTCCTGTTCGTCGAGTGGTCGGTTGGTCCCAAACGGTTGGGACCAACCGACCACTCGACGTGTCTGGGTGACGGTTCGACGTTTTGTATCGGAAACGTCGGACCGTTGGGCAATAGGCTCGTGTGACGTTCGTCCAATGCCCGGCTCCGCGAACCCCGCCACGATCGACCGCATCCTCGACGCGACCCTGCGCCGGCTCGAGCAGCACGGCCTGCGCCGGACCACGATGGACGACATCGCGCAGGAGGCCGGGCTCGCCAGGCCGACGCTCTACGAGTACTTCTCGAACAAGGGCGCGATCTTCAGCGCGGCGGTCGGCCGTGAGCTCGACCGATTCCTCACGAGCCTCGAGCAGCGGGTCGACGGGGCGGGCACCGTCGAGGACCGGCTCGTCCAGATGGCGACGAGCGCGCTGGTCGAGCTGCGCGGCCACCGGCTGTTGCAGCGGCTGCTCGCGACCGAGCAGGAGGCGCTGATGCCGTTTGTGACCGCCGATGCGCCGGGGCTCGCGGTCGGATACGAGTGGGCGTCGCGGCAGATCGCGGCAGCAAGCGGTGACAGCGAGCCACGCGAGGAGCACCGCCGGCTCGCCGAGATGGTGATCCGCGTGATGCACTCGCTCGTCCTCAGCCCGGCCAGCTCGTTCGAGCTCGCGACGCGCGCGGAGATCGAGCGCTGGGCCCGCCAGTGGCTGTCACCCTGGATCGCCGCCTCAGGCCTGGGCGCCGCCTAATGAAGTCGAGTGTCGCGTTACTGGTTGCCGGCAACCAATAACGCGACACTCGACCTCGGAAGCGGAGATACTCGGCGCATGAACGCCCGGTCCCGCCGCCTGCTGCCCCTCTTCGCCGTCGCGCTGTCGCTGGCGTTCGTCCCACCGGCGGGCGCGAAGGTGACGAGCGTGTTCAAGGGCGCCGTCAGCTGCAAGGCCCAGGCCGGCGGCGTGACGTTCTGCGGCAGCGTCAAGACGAACGGCAAGTCGACGCCGGCGCGGACGCTCGCGCGCAGCTGGGACGGCACCGCCGTCGACGTCAACCTCGCGCTGCCCAAGGGCGGTGTGAAGAAGCCCGGCCTGCCGCTCGTGATGATCTTCCACGGCTACGGCGGCTCGAAGATCGCGCTGACCAAGCAGGGCGGCGGGATCGCCAACCCGTACGACTCGCTGAAAGCATGGACCGACCGTGGCTACGCGGCGTTCTCGATGAGCGACCGCGGCTTCGGCGAGTCCTGCGGCACGAAGGCCAGCCGCAACTCCGTTCCCAAGGCCGCCTGCGCGAAGGGCTACAACCACCTGCTCGACACGCGCTACGAGGTCCGCGACGCGCAGTACCTCGCCGGGCTGCTCGTCGACGAGGGCATCGTCGCACCGCGCAAGATCGCGGCGATCGGCGGCTCCTACGGCGGCGGCATGTCGATGGCGCTCGCGGCGCTGCGCGACCGGACGATGCTGCCGAACGGCAAGCTGACTGCGTGGAAGAGCGCGAAGGGCACGAAGCTGCGGCTTGCAGCCGCGGCGCCCGCGGTGCCGTGGACCGATCTCGCCTACTCGCTCGTGCCGAACGGCGGCACGCTCGACTACGTCGAGGACGCCCCGTACACCGGGCCGGTCGGCGTGATGAAGCAGTCCTACGTGAACACGCTCTACGCGGCCGGCTGCGACACGCCGACGACCTACTGCACAAAGACGAAGGGCTCGGAGTGGAACCTCGATGAGATCCGCAAGCTGCTGCTCGCCGGTGAGCCGTACCCAGCCACGGTCGGGACGCAGCTCGAGAACATCAAGAAGTACCACTCGTCCTACTACATCGACTCCTCGCAGCCGCCGGCGCCGCTGCTGATCCAGAACGGCTGGACCGACGATCTGTTCCCGGTTGACGAGGCGATCCGCTACTACAACCGGACCAGGGCCAAGCACCCGAGTGCGCCTGTCTCGCTGTTCTTCGCCGACGTCGGCCACCCGCGCGCGCAGAACAAGGCGGCCGACATCTCCCGGCAGGTCGCCGCGGTCACGACCTGGCTCGATCATTACGTCAAGGGCGCTAAGAAGAAGCCGTTCCAGGGCGTAACGGCGTTTACCGAGACCTGCCCGGCGACTGCCGCCTCCGGCGGACCGTTCACCGCGTCGAGCTGGGCATCGCTGTCGCCGGGTGAGGTGCGGCTGACCGACGCTGCCGACCACGCCGTCTCGCCCGGTGCGAACGACCCGGCGATCGGCCCCGCGCTCGACGCCGTCGGCGGCAAGGCCTGCACGACGGTCAGTGGCGCCGACCAGGTGCTCGCCGCCACCTACTCGCTCGACGTCAGTGCGCCCTTCACCCTGATGGGCTCGCCGACGGTCGTCGCTGACATCGGCGGCGGCGTGGCCGACTCGCAGCTCGCGGCAAGGCTGCTCGACGTCGCGCCCGACGGCACGGCGACGTTGGTCGCGCGCGGGCTGTGGCGCCCGGCGCTCGGCGGCGATCCGGCCCAGCAGGTCTTCCAGCTCCACCCGAACGGGTGGCGCTTCGAGGCCGGGCACAAGGCCAAGCTCGAGCTCCTGCCCGACGATGCGCCCTACGGCCGCCCGTCGAACGCCTTCGCTGTCGTGGCCGTCCGCAACCTCGAGCTGCGGCTGCCGGTGACCGATGCGCCCGGGTCGACCGCGCTCGTGCAGGCGCCGGCGGCGAAGGTGGTGCCGGCAGGGATGAAGTTGGCCCCCGGCTACTGACGCGGCCCGTCACGCCTGAGGATCCGCGCCCACGGCAGCGCGACGAACAGCGCCACCGACAGCACGAGCGCGATCTGCATCGCGATCGCCCACGGCGATGTGAGCTGGTCGCCGAGGACGTTGCCGAGGCTCTCGCGGGCGACGGACGCCCCGCCGACGTAGAGCGAGTACGTGACGAGCCGGCCGCAAAAGAAGGCGAGCGTCACCGGGACGAGCCGCACGCGCTCGGTCAGCCCCGCCGCCTGGAACAGCGGCGTCGACGGCAGCGGTGAGAGCACGAAGAGGCCGAGCAGCCCGGCCTTGCCGCTGCGCCGTTCGGTCAGCAGCGCGCCGACGGCGTCGAGATCGCGCCGCTTCTTCTCCGGCAGCCGCGGCGCGATCCTGCGGAACACGCTCGCGAGCACGAAGCGCCCACTCGCTGCCGCCGCGGCTCCGCCGCCGACGAGGATCGGCTCCGCGATGTCGTACCGGATCAGGAACACGACGAGAACCGTCCACGTCGGCGGCGCGAACGCAGGCATCACGTTGATGACGAAGACCACCGCGAGCATCAGGAGGACGTCACGCACCGGACGCCGAGACTACGGGTAGCGTTGGCCACACCTATGAGAGACGTGATCTTCGCCCTGCTCGCAATCGCCGCCGGAGCGCTGTTCTGCTTTCGCGGCAACCTTGCCTTCCGGATCGTGATCCCGATCTGGGGCGCTTTTGTCGGCTTCGCCACGGGGGCCGCGCTGGTCGCGTCGCTCGGCGGCGACGGCTTCCTCTCAACCGCGACCGGTTGGTTCGTCGGCTTCGGCCTCGCGGTCGTGTTCGGCGCGCTCGCGTACCTCTTCTATGCGGTCTCCGTCGTGATCGCGATGGCGTCGATCGGCTTCTCGCTCGGTGCGAGCGCGATGCTGGCAATCGGGGTGTCGTGGACGTGGGTAGCGGTGCTCGTCGGGCTCGCGTTCGCCGTCCTGCTCGCGTACACGGCGATCGTCTCCGACCTGCCGATGGTGCTTCTCACCGTGCTCAGCGCGATGGCCGGCGCGAGCGCGATCACGACCGGCGTGATGGTCCTCGTCGATGAGATCTCGACCCGCGACTTCACCGATGAGGCCGTCACCGCGAGCCACAACCCGTGGTGGGTGATCGCGATGTACCTCGTGCTCGCCGTCGCCGGCATTGTCTCGCAGACCCGGGCGAGCGCCGTCAGCGGGTCGATGCGGCAGTCCTGGGATGCGCGCTGAGCCAGATCCCAGCTAGCAGCTGATCGTGCTTGCGTTGCTGGGGCGCGTCGGCAGGAATCCGCCGGGCACGAGGTTGAGCCCCGCCACGAGCTCTCCGACGCCGTCGTTGAGCGCGTTGAGCCGGGTGACCTCGGAGTTGATCTTCGAGCAGCTCGTGCTGACCTTGCCGGTCAGGGTCGTGACCTGACCGGAGACGGTCGTCGCCGTGGTGCCGGCGGCACTCGCGGCGGTCTCGGCTCCGGTGACGCGCGGGGTGAGGTCCTCGATCTCGGCGCGCAAGTCGGTCACGGTTGCGTTGAGCGTCTGGATCTGGGTCTTCTGCGCGTCGATCGTTGACTGCAGCTGGGCGTCGACGGTTGCGGAGGATCCGGCGGGCCCGCGATCGCCCTGCGGGCCGGCCTGTCCTTCAGGACCGGGAGCGCCGGCGAGCTTGCGGATCGCGGCGCTGGAGAGCTTCGCCGGTGTGACGGCGCCTGCCTTGATCTGCGCGCTCCCGACGCTGTTGCGTGGCAGCGTGGCTGCGGCCCACGACACCCCGCCGAGCGAGAGGAAGAGGGCGAGAGTGGAGGTGACGTTGGCGTAGGTGACGCGGGGCAGACGCATGCCCCGATGGGCGACCGGCCCGGCCGCCGCTGAAGCGGGCGCCGCGTCAGCGCTTCAGCGTCAGCGCGAGCGTCGTCTTCGTCGCGGCGCCCTTGAGCGCCAACACTGCCCGGGCCTTGAGCTTGCTCTTGCCGGCGAGCGCGCGCTTGCCCTTGGTGTTGAGCGAGACCTTCACGGTGCTGCGCGCACCGGCCTTGATCGAGAACGACGCGCTGCCGTAGGTCGTCGCACGCTTCTTCGCCTTGGCGCTCGCGACGCCGCCGGAGGAAACGATCGTGACGGTGCCCGAGCAGTCGCTCGTCTGGCAGGTCACGCTCACACGGGCAGCGCCCTTGGCAACCTTGGCGGTCGTGCTTCCCAGCGCAGCGGCGGCGCCGCCCCCGCCGGTCGCCGGAGTCGTCGGCGTCGTGGGGGTTGTCGTGCCCCCGCCGCCGCTGCCGGTCTCGAGATCGGCGCTTACCGCGAGCACGTACCCGAGCTGCCCGTAGTTGGGCAGTGGGTTCGGGCTCGGGGCCGGGACGTTTCCGGCCGTCGGGCCGGGGAAGGCGGCGAAGAACGTGCCGTTCGGGTAGGCGACGAGCGGTACCGGCACGTCAGGAGCCAGCACCTCGACCGCGAGCCAGTCGGTGCCGGCGACGGTCGACGTGTCGCTCGGATCGGGCGTTGCCTGTGAGCGGACCTTGAGGTTGAGGGGAACCGTCGTGATCGCATTCGCCTGCGGGGTGAAGGTCGGTCCGTACTGCTGGAGGAACGGTGTCGAGGTCGAGGGGTAGGCGACGTCGCCGGTCTGCTGGAACAGCGTTCGGACGACGTTGATCCGCATCGGTCCGGTGATGCTGCCGATCTTGATCCGGGCCGCCGTGACCGTGCCGCTGGCCGGCACGAACAGTCCGAACGGCTGGCCGTTGTAGAAGCCGGATGCCGTGAACTGGCACGAGCCGCGATCGCCGGCCGCGATCGGGTTGAGGAAGACGCCCTGTTCGGCGTACCACCACGCCCCGCCCGAGCAGGTCTTCGCAGGGTCGCTGTTCGGCGTGACCAGGTCGAGCGTCGAGCCGAACGAGACGGTACCGGCGCCGGCCGGTGCCGTCACGGTGAGTGCGACCGGCAGGGAGGCGACGGCTGCGGCGAGAGCCAAGCTACGTGGTGACATACCGCGCATCTTGGTGGTTCGCTGCGCCCGGCGCAATCTGGCCGGGACGCTACCCCTGGTCCTGGCGCTGCCGCCCGCCGAGCAGCTCCAGCACCTCGTCGTCCTCGACCGGCGCGAAGTTCACGTACCAGCGGCCGACGCCGAGCAGCTCGTCCGGGATCAAATCGCAGACGACGTCATCGGCCTCGCGAGCCAGCAGCCCGAGCGAGTCACGGGCACCGACCGGCACGGCGACGACGATCTTCCCGGCGCCGGCCCTGCGAATCGCCCTGACGGCGGCCAGGTCGGTCAGCCCGGTCGCGACGCCGTCATCGACGACGATCACAGTCCGGCCCGCGAGGCTGGCCGGTGCCCGGCTCCCGCGGTAGAGAGCGACCCTGCGCCGCAGCTCCTGCTTCTCGCGGTCGACGGTCGCTTCGAGCAGCTCCTCGGTCATGCCGGTCCGGCGGACGAGGTCACGGTCGAGGACCGAGGTGCCGTCCTCGGCGATTGCGCCGACGCCGAGCTCGGCGTTCCCGGGCGCACCGAGCTTGCGCACCACGAGCACGTCGAGCGGTGCGCCGAGAGCGCGGGCCACCTCGACGGCCACCGGCACGCCGCCGCGAGGCAACGCGATCACGACCGGGTCCTCGCTCGCGTACGCCTGCAATCGCTCGGCGAGCGCCTTGCCGGCCCGATGGCGGTCTGCGTACCGCATCGGACGCATCTTCGCACCCCAGAAAGGGTTAGTGTGGTTGATGATGAGCTTTCTCCGCAAGACCCGGTGGCGTGGTGCCGGGCGGGCCCTCGCTCTCGCGGTCGTGGGGGTGGCTGCGGCTGCCCCGGCTGCCGGGGCTGTGATCGTCTACGAGTGCGACAACAACCTCTGCCGGATCAACGCCGACGGCACCGGTCAGGCGCAGATCACGACCGACGGCTCACCGACCAACGACTACCACTGGCCGTCGCTGTCCCGCGACGGCACCCGCATGGCCTGGATCCGGCACGGCGGCCTCTACGTTGGTGACGTGGCCGCCAAGAACGCGGTCGGGCCGATCACGAACCTCGCGACCTACGCCGTGATGCGTCCCGACGGTCAGCAGGTCGCGGTGATCGAGAACGGCGTCGTCTTCATCGGGCAGTACGTCTACGTCTACAACTCGACCGGCTCGCTTGCTCTCAGCGGCACCGGGCTCGAGGACCCGTCGTTCGGCTGGGCACCCGACAACCGGCTGCTGCTCCCGTGGACCAACCCGGCGACGTCGAAGATCGGCATCTGCTGGGTGAGCCCCGACACGACCACATGCATCGACCGCAAGGCGAGCGACGCGGTGCTCAGCCTGGCAGACCCGGCCGTGTCGCCCGACGGGGGGCTGTTGGCGGTCAGCGCCAAGGTCAACGCGTCGGACGCGGGCGGTGACATCAGGATCCACAGCTACGTGATGCACGACCTGCTTCGCACGCTCACCTCGGGCTACCAGGACACGAACTTCGGCTGGTCCTCGGACTCCAAGCGGATCGTCTTCCAGCGTGGCAAGGCGCTGTACACGACGAGCGTCGACGGCACGCCCGGCTCGGAGAAGCTGCTCGTGGCCGGTGGCCAGTCTCCGTCCTGGGGCGGCCAGGAGCCGGTGGCGACGACGCCGACGACGACGACCCCGGCCACGACGACGACGCCGGCCACGACAACGCCCGCACGGTCACCGTTCACCGCGGCGTCGGCGTTCCGGCTGCCATCCAACCGCAGTTGCCTGAAGCGGCCGGCGCGGCTGAAGCTCACCTACCTGAAGCCGGAGGGAGTCACGGTCTCGAAGGTCGAGGTGCTGACCGGCAAGCACCGGCTGGTCAAGCACAGCGGCGGGCGCGCACGCCGGTCGATCGTGCTGCACCACCTGCCTGCGAAGAAGTTCACGATCACGATCCAGGTCACGCCGGCCGCGGGCAAGACCGTGACCGCCCGGCGCTCCTACCGGGTCTGCGCCCGCCGCTAGACGGAACTCCGCCGTACCCGGCCTGCCGCGAGCCGCGCCTGCTCCTGGCGCAGGTAGGCGCGCATCCGCGTGATCTGCCCGTGCTCGATGGTGACGGCGAAATGGAAGGCGCCGTCCGGTACCGGCGCCCCGTCGGCCCGGCGCAGCTCCATCGAGATCAGGACCCCGCTCCCGACCGACCCGGCAGTCGTCAAGACCGCCTCGTCGCCGCCGAGCGCCGCGGCGACCGCGTCGAGCTGGACGACCACCGCGTCGCGCCCCCTGTGGGTGCGGCCGCCGGGCCAGTCCGGCGGGTCGGTCAGCTCGGCTTTCGGCGACAGCCACGCGGCGGCGCCTGCTGCGCCGTGGAGGTTCCAGGTGTCGAAGGCTCTCGTTACGAACCAGGCCGGTTGGTCCGAGTCGGCGAGCGACGGTTGGTCGCGGCGGCGACGAATCCGGGCCGCGAGCCGGTGGCCGTCGTCGCGCTCGCGCTCGATGCGCAGGACGCGAATTCCGCTCTCGACCTCGGTCCGGACCTCGTCGCGCAGCACGTGTGCGGCGCCGACATCGCCGTCGAACCTGGTGGTGTCGATCGGGTCGCCGAACCAGAAGTAGAGGCGCTCGGGCCGCGGCAGGGGAGTCGGGCCGATCCCGACCGGGATCGGCGGCAGGTGCAGGCCGACGAGCCGCTCCATCAGCGCCGAGACCTGCGCCAGCCCCGGGGTCGTCCTGTCGGCGACGACGTGCAACGCGTCCTCGATCCCGACGGCTGCGAACGGGACGATCGGATAGCCGGACTCGATCGCGAGCCGCGCGAAGCCGACCCGCTCCTTCCAGATCAGCTGGTAGCGCTGGTCGCGATCCTTGAAGACCTCCCCGGAGCCGCCGGGGAAGACGAGGATGTGCTCTCCCTGCCGCATCAGCTCGCGCACGTTCTCGCGGGTACCTCGGACCATGCCCGACAGCGTCAAGAGGTCGCGCCAGACCGGGAACGCGTAGTGGGCGTGCTCGCCGATGCCGCGAGCCGCGATGCCCCGCTGCTTCCACAGCTCGGCCATCATGAACGGCACGTCGATCAGCCCGTACAGGGTGTGGTTGCCGACGAGCATCGCGCCGCGGTCGGGGATCCGCTCGACGCCGAACAGCCGCGGGCTGACGACGCGTGAAAGCGGCGCCACGACCGTCGCCAGACGGTCCATGTGCTGGGCTGTGGGCGCGGGCGGGAGCTGCGGCATCGTGTCGGCCCGAGCTAGCGCCTGGCCCGGCGCGCCTGGTCTCAGTGCGCCTTGGCGTAGCCCTGCAGGCCGCCGAAGTCAAGCAGCTTGCACGGCTCGTCGCCGACCGTCCACGCGTCGTGCCCGGGCGGCATGTGGAATGCCTCG
>WBZP01000642.1_pt1 | contig 28315 bp, 21 predicted proteins | sample 5204301 | NCBI WGS metagenome assembly WBZP01 (sample SAMN12412401, study PRJNA552823) | activated sludge metagenome | isolation source: activated sludge from nitrification reactor of wastewater treatment plant... | place: USA: Pennsylvania | collected 2017 | reverse complement strand
CCGCATTGCGCGAGACCTTCGTCAAGAAGGTCATCGTCAAGGGCCGGCACGTCAAGCAGTCCGGCGGGCACGGGCAGTATGCCGTGTGCGACCTGGAGATCGAGCCGCTGTCCCGCGGTGACGGTTTCGAGTTCGTCGACAAGGTCGTCGGCGGCGCGGTGCCACGCAACTTCATTCCGTCGGTGGAGAAAGGCGCCCGCGCCCAACTCGAGAAGGGCGTGCTCGCCGGGTATCCGCTGGTCGATGTACGGGTCACCCTCTTCGACGGCAAGGCCCACTCGGTCGACTCCTCCGATATGGCCTTCCAGACGGCCGCCTCGATGGCCCTCAAGGAGGCCGCGAACGAGTCGACGGTGGCGCTGCTGGAGCCGATCGACGCCGTCGACATCACGGTGAGCGACGACTACGTCGGCGCGGTGATGCAGGACCTGCGCTCCCGCCGCGGCCAGGTGCTCGGCACCGAGCCATCCCCGCAGGCCGGCTGGACCATCGTGCACGCCGAGGTCCCGCAGACCGAGCTGTCCCGCTACCCGATCGACCTGCGCTCGGTCTCGCACGGGACCGGCTCGTTCACCCGCCGGCAGCTGCGCTACGACTACATGCCCGCCGACAAGGCCAAGGAATACACCAAGGCCCCCTGACCTGGGGAGCCCGCTCACGCATCGCGCTGCGCGGCATACCGATGCTTCGGTATGCCGCGCAGCGCTACTTCGTGGACGGCTCGCGAAAGCAGTGACCACCGTTGGCGATGCCATGGACGCTGGCGTCGCTCAACCCGGCCGGACGGGCATGGCGAACATCACGCCCGACCGGCCAGCACCCCCCATTTTCAGGGGATGGCCGAGAAAGGCGCCGATGGCCATGATGAAGAGGTCCTAGGGAAGGACTGAGCGCTGGCTTCGATTGGGTCGGGCTGCTCGGGAGTCATCGGAAGTAGGGGACCTCACATGGTGGTCAATCGACAGCGAAGCTCGTCCCGTACACTATTGGTGGCGCTGCTGACAGCCCTATTGAGCGGGCTGCTCACGACGATCGTTGCACCGTCGGAAGCAGCCGCGGCGGTAATCGGCGACGACTACCCCGCCTACCTGCGAAATGCTGCACAGGATTCTCTTGTCGACCCCTGGAATTTCTACAATCGCGAATGCACGTCGTTCGTGGCCTGGCGACTCAACAACACCAAGGGCGTCGGCTTCCACAACTACTACGCCGGCCAGCACTGGGGCAACGCCGACCACTGGGGGCCAGCTGCCCAGGCCGCCGGTATCACCGTCAATATGACCCCCGCCATAGGCGCCGTCGCCTGGTGGTCCAGCATGCATGTCGCGTGGGTCGCCGACATCGGCAACGGCACTGTCACGATCGAGGAGTACAACTACGGATACGCAGGCGCCTACCACGTGCGCACGATCCCCGCCGGCTCCGTCAGCGGCTACATCCACGTCAAGGACCTGCCCACCAACCGCGCACCGGTGGCCACCCTCGATGTCGCCGAGAGTCACCCCGGTCTGATCCGTGTGCGCGGTTGGGCGTTCGATCCGGACACCCCGACGACGCCGATCGGCCTTCACGTGTCTGTAGGCGGACCGGCCGGTGCCGGCGAAGGTCATGACCTGGGCGCGGCCAATCAGTCCCGCCCGGACGTCGGCGCGGCGTTCCCCGGGGTCGGCGACAACCACGGCTTCGACGTCTGGTTCACCACCGGGCGATACGGCGCTCAACCTGTGTACCTGTATGCGTTGGACTCCAGCGGAGGCTACAACCCACTCTTCGCAACGCCGACGGTCACCGTCACCAACCCCGATCCGATCGGCAACTACGAAGGCGCCGACTCACCCACCGGGGGAGCTGTGCACGTCTACGGCTGGGCCATCGATCCGAACACACCCGAGCCGATCGACGTCCACGTGTACATCGGCGGGCCGGCCGGCAGCAATGCGGAGTCCTTCGCCCTGCGGGCCGACGTCGCCCGAACGGACGTGGCAGCCACCTACGGATGGGCCGGTCCCAACCACGGGTTCGATCACCGCATCACCACGACGCGACGAGGAAGCCAACCGGTCTACGTCTACGCCATCAACAGCCCCGGATACCCAGGTCAGAATGTCCTGCTGGGAAACCGGACCGTCGTCATCGGCGACGCGGCCCTCACCACGCAAACCCCCGCGATCACCGGCAAGATCCTGGCTGGCGCAGTCGTCACCGCAGCGCCCGGTGCGTGGGGTCCGGCGCCGGTCACCTTGACCTACCAGTGGCTGCGCAACGGGTCACCGATCACCACCGCGACCGCCACCACCTACACCCTCACCAACGCCGACGCCGGCACGGCGATCAGCGTCCAGGTCACCGGCAGCAAACCCGGCTACGTCACCACCAGCAAGACCAGCACCACCGTAACCGTCCCACCACCCAACGCCACCACCTCGTTCGTCAACGCGGCATACCAGGACTTCCTGGGCCGCCAACCCACCCCCACCGAACTAGCCACCGCCACCACCAACCTCGACACCGGCACCTGGACCCGCGACAGCTTCCTGCGCACCCTGGCCACCAGCCCCGAATGGGTCCGCGTCATCGTCACCCGCATGTACCGCGACACCCTCGGACGCGACCCCGACCCCACCGGACTGAACACCTGGGTCGACTGGATCCGCACCGGCCGCTTCACCGTCGCCCAAGCCGCCACCCTCTTCTACTCCAGCCAAGAGTTCTACCAAGGCCTGGGCGGCAACACCCCCACCAGCTGGGTCACCACCCTCTACGACAAACTCCTGCACCGCGCCCCCGACCCCACCGGCCTGACCCTCTGGGCCAGCTACACCAGCAACCCCAGCTACGGCCCCACCTTGGTCGCCAGCCAGTTCTACCAATCTCTCGAATCACGCATGACCCGCGTCAACACCCTCTACACCGCCCTGCTGGGCCGCACCGCCGACCCCACCGGACTCACCTACTGGGCCAACACCATCCTCACCAGCGGAGACATCCAACTGGCCATCAACCTCGCCAACAGCACCGAATACACCCTCCGCGCCCAAACCCGCTACTGACCTGGGCGTGGATGAAGAGCCTGTAGCGACCGCAGCCCCACTGCCACCGTGACCCGGCCTGCGGGGTCTGCTGCGCGGCATACCGACGTCGGTATGCCGCGCAGCGGCGTCTCGGTGTGGCCCTTGGGTCAGAAGCCGACACCGCCGGGCACGGGGTGATATCGATCCAGGCCGGCGTCGACCAGGAGCCGGTGCGGCCGGGAGGTCCCGCTGCGCCAGGTCGCGGAGCTCCGCCACGTCCGGCCCGGCATCGATTCCCATCGACCTCAGTGTCGACCCACCGGCATACCGGAGAATCGGCCGATCGGGCGCTATCACCCCGATCGGGCGCCGTCACCCCCCCTCTGCCCGGGACCGACCACCCGACGTAGCCGGGCGGTCGGCCCCTACCGTTCGCCGGACGGCCACCGGATGTTCACCGCACAAGGGCCCAAGGGCCCTACAGCCGACCGGCGGCTCCTCCAATAGCCTCGAACGTCGACTGTCCCTTCCGCGCCGCCCCCGGTGGCAACCGCTCCTTGATCGTCCCTCCGAGCCACACCGCCAGAGAGGCTTGCCGTGAACGAGATCTCCCCGTCCGAGTCACAGGCCGAACCGTCGACCCCCACGTCGTCGTTCCGCGATATCGGACCCTCCTTCGAGCCTCGCCACCCGTTGGCGCTCGAGCGGGCCGCAGCGCCAGAACGCACCGTCGACGGCTTCGTGCGGGAGTTCCTTCGCGAGCTGAACTTCGGCCAGGGCGCGCCGCTGGACCGGGCGTCGGTCAATCACCAGTACAACGCGCTGGCGCGCACCGTGCGCCACTACCTCATGGCCGACTGGTTGCAGACCGCCCGGCGGCGCCGGTTGCAGCCGGAGAAGATGGTCGGCTACCTGTCGGCCGAGTATCTGCTGGGTCGGCAGCTGGGCAACGCCCTCACGGCGACGGATCTTTACGAGATCGCCGAGGAGGCACTGGCCCAGTGCGGCCTGGACCTCGTGAAGCTGCGCGGCCAGGAGGTCGAGCCAGGGCTGGGCAACGGCGGCCTGGGGCGGCTCGCGGCGTGCTTCATCGATTCGATGGCGACGATGGACGTCAGCTGCATCGGCTACGGCATCCGCTACGAGTACGGCATCTTCCGCCAGACCTTCGTCGACGGCCGGCAGACCGAGCAGCCGGACACCTGGTTGGCCCTCGGCGCGCCGTGGGAGTTCCGCAACCCCGACCGTGCGGTGCAGGTGGACTTCGGCGGTCAGGTCGAGGACCACACCGACGAGGATGGGGTGACCCGGCGCCGCTGGGTGCCCTCCTGGAACGTGTTGGGCATCCCGTACAACTACATGGTCCCCGGCTACCGCAACGGGGTTGTCAACACCCTGCGGTTGTGGAGCGCCGAGGCGACCCGAGCCTTCGACCTGGCCATCTTCAACTCCGGCGACTACGCCGAGGCGGTCCGGGCCCAGACCTTCGCGGAGAACATCTCCAAGGTTCTCTACCCCGAGGACTCCACCCCGCAGGGTCGGGAGCTACGGCTGCAACAGCAGTACTTCTTCGTCGCCTGCTCCCTCAAGGACTACATCCAGCAGACCCTCCCGGACGGCTTCGACCTGCGCAGACTGCCCGAGCAGATCGTCTTCCAGCTCAACGACACCCACCCGGTCATCGCGATCCCGGAGCTGATGCGGCTGCTCATCGACGACCACTCCTTCGAGTGGGACGAAGCCTGGTCGATCACCCAACGGTGCTTCGCCTACACCTGCCACACGCTGCTGCCGGAGGCTCTGGAGGTCTGGCCGACCGAGTTGGTCGGGCGGCTGCTGCCGCGGCACCTGGAGATCATCTACCGGATCAACGAGGAGTTCCTCGCAAAGGTCCGCGCGGCATACCCCGGCGACGAGATGCGGGCCAGGCGGATGTCGATCGTCTACGGCTACCCCTTCGAGTCGGTGCGGATGGCCCACCTGGCCGCCGTCACCGCGGTCCGGGTCAATGGCGTGGCGGAGCTGCACTCGCAACTGCTGCGCGACAAGGTGCTGGCCGACTTCGCCGAGTTCTGGCCCGAGAAGTTCACCAATGTCACCAACGGGGTCACCCCTCGACGCTTCGTGCGCCTGGCCAACCCAGCACTCTCGGAGCTGCTCGACGACACGCTCGGAGACGGCTGGGTGACCGACCTGTCCCGGCTCGCCGAGCTCGAGCAGTATGCCGATGACCCCGCCTTCCGGGACCGTTTCCGGGCCGCGAAGATCGCCAGCAAACGCCGCCTCTACGCGTTGTGGCAGACGACCTACGGCATGGACGTTCCCGAGGGTCACCTGCTCGACGTCATGGTGAAACGGCTGCACGAGTACAAGCGCCAGATGCTCAAGGTGCTGCATGTCGTCACCGTCTACGACCGGATCATCAGCGGCGAGCTGGACCCGAAGGACATCACTCCCCGCGCCGTGCTCTTCGGCGCCAAAGCGGCCCCCGGCTATTTCATGGCCAAGGAGATCATCTACCTCATCAACCGGGTCGCCGCGACGATCAACGCCGATCCGCGGGTGGCCGGCCGGCTCATGGTGTCCTTCCCGGAGAACTACAACGTGTGGCTCGCCGAACGGGTCATCCCGGCCGCCGACCTGTCCGAGCAGATCTCCCTGGCCGGCAAGGAGGCCTCCGGCACCGGCAACATGAAGTTCATGCTCAACGGCGCCCTGACCATCGGCACCGACGACGGCGCCAACGTCGAGATCCGCCGGCTCGCCGGTGACGACAACTTCTTCCTCTTCGGGATGAGCGAGCCGGAGGTCGCCGCGCTGCAGGCCAAGGGCTACGTCCCGGCGCAGTACTACGAGCAGATCCCGTCCCTCAAACGGGCCATCGACCTCATCGACAGTGGCATCTTCACCGACGGCGATCGCGGTGCCGTCGGACCGATCGTCGGTGACCTGTTGAGCAACGACCGTTTCCTCGTGCTCGCCGACTACGAGTCCTACCTGCAGGCGCAGGAGCGGGTCGACGCGGCATACCAGGACCAGGATGCCTGGACCCGCTCGGCGATCCTCAACGTCGCCCGAGCCGGGTTCTTCTCCTCCGACCGGGCGATCAGCGACTACCTGGAGCGCATCTGGCGGGTCAAGACCTGACGGTATGCCGCGCAGCCCCGCCGGCTCACAACCGGCGGGTGCGCTTCATATAGTCGCGCAACTCGTCGTAGGTGCCATCGGCGTTGGCGAACTGCACGACATTGCGCGCCGACTCGAACCAGGGCCCAGCCGAGGGCCGCACCTCACGCAGCGCCGCCCGCAGGTCGTCCATCCGGATCATCCGCACCTGCCCGCCGCGGATGCCGTCCATCATGGCCCGCTCCGCCGCGGTGTCACAGACGTGCTCGATGTCGGCGCCGGAATAGCCGTCGGTGAGCCGGGCCAGCTCGCTCGGGTCAATGGCCTCGATGGGCCGGTCCCGCAGGTGGTAGCGGAAGATCGCCTCGCGGGCCGGATGGTCGGGCGGGAGCACGAGCACGGTCCGATCGAACCGCCCGGGCCGACGCAACGCCTGGTCGACATCCCAGGGCTGGTTGGTCGCACCGACGACATAGACCCCGGCGTTGTCGTCGGCGACCCCGTCGAGCTCGGAGAGCAGCTGGTTGACGACGGTACGCATGCCCGAGTTGCGGGTCATGCTGCGTTTCTGACCGATCGCGTCGACCTCGTCGAGGAAGACCACCACGGGTGCCTTGCGCCGGGCCATCGTGAACAGGTCGTGCAGATTGCGCTCGGACGCCCCGATGTACATGTCCAGGACGTCGGACAACCCCACGTTGACGAACTGGGCGCCCAATTCACCGGCGATGGCCCGGCCCAGGAAGGTCTTGCCGCAGCCGGGCGGCCCGTAGAGCAACAGGCCACCGCGCAGGCTCTTGCCGTAGAGTCGGCGGATCTCCGGGTTGCGCATCGGCGCGAGGAAGGCCGACACCAACCGCTCCTTGACGTGCTCCATCCCGCCCACGTCCGCCAGGCGCACGGTGGACCGCTCGACATCCCAGGCGTCGACGGTCGGCTCGGGAGTCGAGCCGTCGACGAACATCGGCTGCGGTGCGATGTCGGCGATCTCGGACTCCGCCGCCACCCAATCGAACCCAGCCCGTATGCCGCCCTCCCCCGCCGGGGTCGCGGGTGGCTGCGGCGCGGCGTCCGGCGGTAGCGCAGCCGGCGCCTCGGCCGGGGATGGCGCCTCGGCCGGGGACGGCGGCATACCGAGGGCTCGGGCCATGAGCGCCCGAGCCGCGGCACTGCCCGGCTCGTGCTGCAGCGCGACCGCACAGTGCTGTACGGCAACCTCGGCCTCGCCGCCTCGTAGCAGCAGTTCGGCCAGGTGCAGGCGCAGGGCCACGTCATCGGGGGTCGCCCCGACGGCCCGGGTCAGGGACTCGATGAGCGGATCGGTCACCCGCACAGGGTACGCGCGGGTCACTTCCGGCCCAGGGCGCGCGCCCAGCTCACGGCAGTCCCCACGAAGAGGCCGTAGAACGCCACTACGCCGGCAGTTGTGATGACCCGAGGCGGCCCCCAGGCGGCCACCGCGAGCCCGGTGGCGATGATCGCGACGACCGCCGCCCAGACCACCCCGAGTCGGTCCCGTCGCGCGAAGCCCCGCAGGAAAGCGCCGAGGTGGCGTGGCACCGCCCGACGCACCCGCACCCACAGCCACCCGAGCCCGACCACGACGACGAGCACCGCGAGCAGGCTGGCCACAACGCGATCGCGCACGAGGATGCCGATGAGCAGGAAGAGCACGCACTCGGCTACCACCGACCAGTGCCCGAGTTGCACCGCCCGCAGGAAGACCAGGTCCATGTTCTCCTGCGGCGCCCGCTGGCGTGGGTCGGCCCCGACAGCGTCGACGAGATGCGTGGCCGCCTGCAACGCCTTTCCTTGCACGAGCCGGATCCGGGCGAGCTCGTTGTGTGCGTAGGCGCTGTCCGGGTTCAGCTCGAGCGCGATGCGCACATGCTGCTCGGCTGCGGCGAGCGCCCGACGGGTGGGTCGGCTGCCCTCCGGGTAGAGCGCCAGCGCCAGCACCAGGTGCGGTGCCGGCCGGCCCGGGGACAGCCGGACCGCCTCCTGAGCGACGACGATGGCCTCGTCTCGCCGGCCCGCGGCCAGCAGCGTTCGGGCCAGTTGCTGGTGGCGGGAACTGCGGCCCGGCTCGACCGCGACCGCACGCTGGGCGAAGTCGATCGCCCAGGCGTGCTCACCGACGATGGAGTAGCCACGGGCCAGGCCCTCGAGGACCAGCCCGGAATGTGGCCATCGGGTCGCCACGCCGTGCAGTGCCGTGATTGCCTCGGGCGCCCGACCCAGTTCGAAGAGGGCGTGCGCCGCAAGACATCCGGCCTGCAGGTGATGGGGATCGTCGGCCAGCAGCGGAGCGAGCTCCGCGAGAGCGTCGCCGTGCCGGCCCAGGTCGATGAGGTGGGCGCCGCGTTCGATGCGCGCCTGCGCCGCCCCACCCCGGGGCCCGTCCACCCTCACCCGAGGAGTATGCCGCGGGCCGAAGCTCCCCGAAAACGAGGCGCGACCCGCTCGGGGGTTCGGGAGGCGCCTCGGCCCAATCTCATGCTGTCGACCGGCCACTCGCTCGGGGGTTCGGGAAGCCGGTCGGCATTCACTTCTTTTCCTACATCGAAGCGCTTGCCCGCTCGGGGGTTCGGGCTGTGCTCGACTTCGTAAGTATGCCGCAATCTCTACGTCATTGCAAGTTCAACTACTCGCCGGGCACCGGTCACCCTCACCGAGGAATCGTCAGCAGAACCAGGGCTCCACACCCGTTCGACGGCCCGGTACCTGGACAGCACAAAGCCGAGACGCGACCCGCTCGGGGGTTCGAGAAGCGGGTCGACCTGTGTTGCGTCGTACTCACCACGTCGTCGCCCTGCCACTATCTGATGAGGTGTGCAGCGCGACCGCAGAAGTGTCGCGCATCACCCAGCTTTGTTGAAGGTTCAACACTTTGGTGCACCCGGCGCCGGAGGGCCACTGGTGCCGGCGCCGGCCCGGTCACCTGCGGGCCCGGGCGCGCACCCAACTGATCAGCAGCCGATGAGCAACGGTCGCAGGACCCCATCGGCAGCCGTCGCCAGGCGGGTCGGCGAGAGCACTGCCACCGTGGCCAGGATGAGCGCAATGACAACGACGACACCAGCCCAAACGAGCCCGAGGGGGTGCCGCATGGCGAAACCGCGCAGAAAGGCAGGTGACGAGGCACCGCTCGGCGCAGCCGCCACCAGACCCAACCCAACGCTACGGCCACAGTGAGCGCGCTGAGCACCGACACCACCCACCGGGGCCACGGCGACAGCGACCACAGCACGATGACGAGGCACGCCGCGAAGACCGAGATGTGCGCCTGACGCACCGCGAGCCCGAACACCACATCCACGTTGGCTTGGAGCACGCGCTTGTCGGGATCGACCGCAACTCCGTCGGCGAGGTAGCCGGCGGCGCGGTAGTACCGGCCCCGAGCGATCGCGATTCGCGCCAGCTCGTTGTGGGCCAGGGCGTTATCCGGCTCGATTCCAGAGCCCGGCGCACGTGTTGCTCTGCCCGGTCGACGTACTCGTCGGCGGCGGCTCCCTGCGGATGGAGGGCCCGGCCAACGTCAAATGGGCTTGCGCCTGGTGTGGGGCCAGCTCCACGGCTCGTTCACCCTCGTGGATCGCCGCCAGCCGGTCGCCGGAGGCGACCAGTGCTTCGGACAATTGACAGCGCGCCATCGGCTCCCACGGCTCGAGTGCGACAGCGGCGCGGGCACTGCGCAGCGCCCACGTCGATTGACCTGACCGGACATAGCCGCAGGACAACAACCGCAGCACCTCGGCACTGTCCGGGTGGGCGGCCACCGCGGCCCGCAGCATCTCGATGCCCTGCGCCACCCGCCCGGTGCTGAGCAGCGCGATGCCCGCCGCGACCGAGGCACCATGGTGTGTGGGGTCGCCGGCGAGCACCTGGCTGGCCAGCCGCAGCGCTTCGTCGTGCCGCCCGAGCGCGTTGGCGTGGTCGGCGCGCCGCACCCTCGTGGTCGCGTCGCCCCCGGCCCCTGCGTTCACCGCCTCAGGGTATGCCCCGCCCCGGCCTTGCGGCACGGCGGTTCCTGCACCGGCATGACCAGGCCCAGCCGAGCCCGCGCCGACGCAATACCGTCAGTGCAACGACAAGGCGTCCGCATCGACGGCCCGGTCGATGGTCACCACCGACCCGGCCCGGACATCGCCGGCCAGCACCGCGCGGGCCAGCCGGTCGCCGATCTCGCGCTGCACAAGCCGGCGCAACGGCCGGGCCCCATATGCCGGGTCGTAGCCGGTGAGCGCGAGCCACTCCTTGGCCGCCTCGGTCACCTCGAGGGTGATCCGCCGGTCGGCCAGCCGCGCCGACAGCGCCCGCACCTGCAGCTCGACGATCCGGGACAACTCCTGGGTGGTCAGCGGGTCGAAGACGACGATCTCGTCGAGCCGGTTGAGGAACTCCGGCTTGAAGGAGGACCGCACCATCCCCAACACCACCTCCCGTTTCGCCTCGTCGGCTATCGTCGGATCGACGAGAACGGCTGAACCGATGTTCGAGGTCATCACGAGGATGACGTTGCGGAAGTCGACGGTGCGGCCCTGGCCGTCGGTGAGCCGGCCGTCGTCGAGCACCTGCAGGAGGATGTCGAAGGTCTCCGGGTGGGCCTTCTCGACCTCGTCGAGCAGCACCACCGAGTAGGGCCGGCGGCGCACCGCCTCGGTGAGCTGCCCACCCTCCTCGTAGCCGATGTAGCCGGGCGGGGCACCCACCAGGCGTGCGGCACTGTGCCTCTCCTTGTACTCCGACATGTCGATGCGCACCATGGCGCGCTCGTCGTCGAAGAGGAAGTCGGCCAGCGACTTGGCCAGCTCGGTCTTGCCCACGCCGGTCGGGCCGAGAAACAGGAACGAACCGGTCGGCCGGTCCGGGTCGGACAGTCCGGCGCGGGAGCGTCGCACGGCGTCCGAAACGGCCCGCACGGCGTCGGCCTGGCCGATCAGCCGGGCGCCGATGAGCTGTTCCATGTGCAGCAGCTTCTCCGTCTCGCCCTGAAGCAGGCGCCCGGCCGGGATGCCGGTCCAGGCCGAGATGACCTCGGCGATGTCGTCGGCGCCGACCCGGTCCTTGACCATGACGTCGCGACCATCCCCGTATGCCGTTGCGCCAGCGCGGGTTTGCGTCTCAGCCTGGGCGGCTTCGACGAGTTCCTTCTCCAGCGCGGGGATCTCGCCGTAGAGCAGGCGTGCAGCGCCCTCGTAGTCGGCCTCACGTTGGAGGCGGTCGGACTGGGTGCGCAGGTCGTCGAGCCGGGCCTTGAGCTCACCGACCCGGTTCAACCCGGACTTCTCGGTCTCCCACCGGGCGTTCAGCGCGGCCAGCTGCTCGGCCTTGTCGGCGAGGTCGGCGCGCAGTCGCTCGAGCCGGTCCTTGGCGGCGGCATCGGTCTCCTTGGACAGGTGCAGCTCCTCCATCCGCAGCCGGTCCACGGTGCGTTGCAGCTGGTCGATCTCGACCGGCGAGGAGTCGATCTCCATGCGCAGCCGCGAGGCGGCCTCGTCGACCAGGTCGATGGCCTTGTCCGGCAGCCGGCGCCCGGTGATGTAGCGGTCCGAGAGGGTGGCCGCGGCGACCAGCGCGGAGTCCTCGATCTCGACCTTGTGGTGTGCCTCGTAGCGCTCCTTGAGCCCGCGCAGGATCGCGACGGTGTCCTCGACGCTGGGCTCCCCGACGAAGACCTGCTGGAAGCGCCGCTCCAGCGCCGGGTCCTTCTCGATGTGCTCGCGGTACTCGTCGAGGGTGGTCGCGCCGACCATCCGCAGCTCGCCCCGGGCCAGCAGCGGCTTGAGCATGTTGCCGGCGTCCATCGCCGACTCACCGCTGGCCCCGGCCCCCACGACGGTGTGCACCTCGTCGATGAAGGTGACGACCTGGCCCTGGGCGTTCTTGATCTCCTCGAGCACGGCCTTGAGCCGCTCCTCGAACTCGCCGCGATACTTCGCGCCGGCGACCATCGCGCCGAGGTCCAGCGCGACGAGCGTCTTGCCGCGCAGGCTCTCGGGCACATCCCCGTCGACGATCCGCTGGGCCAGCCCTTCGACGACGGCCGTCTTGCCCACTCCCGGCTCGCCGATCAACACGGGGTTGTTCTTGGTGCGCCGGGACAGCACCTGCACGACCCGGCGGATCTCCGCGTCACGCCCGATGACTGGGTCGAGCTTGCCCTCCCGGGCCCGGGCAGTGAGGTCGGTGCCGTACTTGGTGAGGGCGTCGAAGGTGCCTTCCGGGTTGTCCGAATCGACCCGGCGCCCGCCACGCAGCCGCGGGATGGCGGCCTCGATCGCGGCGGGGTCCAATCCGAAACGCCTGCCGTCGTTGCGCGCGAGCGCGAGCAGCAGGTGGTCGGTGGACACGAAGCTGTCGCCCATGCTCGCCATCAGCGAGCGGGCCTGCTCGAGCACACTCATCACGGCCCGCGACAGCCCGGGTGCGCTGACCGACGAGCCGGTCGCGGACGGCATACCGGAGATGGCCGCCTGCGCGGCCTGCGCAACCGCGGCCACGGACGACCCGCCGGCCTGCAGGAGCGCGGGGGTCGTGGTGTCCGACTGCTCGGTCAACGCCATGAGCAGGTGGGCCGGTTCGGTGTGCGGGTGACCGGCGGCCGCCGATGCGCGGATGGCCGCCGACAGCGCCTCTTGGGCCTTCGTGGTCAGCTTGAGATCCATGGATGCCGAGTGCTCCTGATGCCTGGTGACAGCTTGCTTCCGTGGGCAACCTCGCCAAAGTTGAGTCTATTCCACTCAACCCCGTCCGTATGCCGCGCCCCCTCGCTCGAGTCGCGGGGCCCGCCGCCGGACACTTCCGCCGGACGATTTCGCCGGACACGACATGACGACCCTTCCCCGCGCGCGGAGAAGGGTCGTCATGTCCAGCAGGTCTCCTCAACGAGTTCGCCGGTCGAACTCGCAGTGGAGGTGGGGTGGCGGTTGGTGGGTCACTGCCGCTCCACCCCGCGACGACGTCCGGCGATCACCACCAGCAGGCCACCGCCGCACACCAACGCCAGGGCGAACGTGGCCCACCCTTGTGCCTCAGCGCCGGTCGTCGCCAGGGTCGGAGAACGGGGCGGGCTGACCGGGGGGTAGACCGTGGGCGTGGTCGTCGGCGTGGTGGTCGGTGTCGTCGTCGGTGTGTCGGTCGGCCCGGCAACGTCCGGCCGCGTGGCGTGATACGGGTTGTCGTCGGTGACGGTGCGCCCGCTCAGCGTGCCGACACCGGTGACCGTCGCGACATCCTGGTGATCCGCACCCTCCGCGACACCAGTGAGGCTCGCGGTGCACGGGAAGGACGCCCCGACCGGAAGCGGACCGGCCCAGACGACCCCGGAGGAGGGCCCACCGAGCGCGCTCATGTCACAGCTGAGGCCCGTGACCGACCCGCCGGTGACCACCACGTCGGAGACCCGCACGTTCGCGAGCGGCTCGGTGCCGGTGTTCGTCACCCGGAACACGAGGCTGGCCGTGCCGTCCGGCAGGGTGACCCGGGTCTGCGGGGTGTCCGCGGCATTGCCCTTGGAGTCACCCTTGACGATCTGGATCTGCGGATGCGGGGTGAATGCGTAATAGGGGTTCTCGTCGTCGACGGGTTTCCCTGAGCCGCCCACCGCAGTGACGCGTGCGATGTCCTCGTGCAATGAGCCGGGTTGCACCCCACTGAGTGTCGCCGTGCACGTGAAGGAGGCACCCACGGCGAGTGGGCCGGCCCAGGTGGTGCCGGTGCCCGGACCACCCAACAGGCTGAAGTCGCAGCTGAGCCCCGAGACGGTCCCGTTCGCCACGACCGTGTCGGAGACGACGATGTCGCTCAAGGCGGTCGACCCGGTGTTCTCGATGGTGAAGACGAGTCCGGTCGTGCCGTCCGGCAGCGGCACCGCGGTGCCACCGGTGTCGGCCGGGTGCCCGGCAGCGTCGTCCTTGCGGATCGAGATGGCGTCCCCGCTGGCGAAGCCCCCGGCGGAGTTGGACCGCACGTCATCTGCGGCACCGGTGGTCGTCGTGGTCTCGCCCAGGGTGGTGGTCACCTGTGCGGAGTTGTGATAGGTGATGCTGCCCGCGTTCGGCGCGGGGACACTGGCCAGGACGCGCACCCGCACCAGATGCCCGTCCGGGATCAGCCCGACGGTGACCGTCAACGCGGTCGAGGTGCACGCGATGTCCGTCGGCCCGGCATACGTGGCCGTCGCGGTGACGCTGCCGTCTGCCGCGAGCGTGAGCAACTGCACGACGACCGAGGAGCACGTGAACGTCGTGCCCTGCAGCGCCGTGTCACGGATGACCGCCGAGTCCAGCGGTCCAGCCGGCGTGAGCACGCTCCAGCGCAGACAGTCCGTGGTCTTGGTGCGGCACTGGTCGGCGTCGTCGAGGAAGACACCCCGCTTGCTCGGCCCGCTCCGGTCGAGAGTGTCCGCCGGCGCCGGCAACACGGTGATGGTATCCGTGAAGGTCCGACCGTCACTGGTGTGGTAGGTCAGCTCCTGGGTCGAGCCGGGCGCCACCGAGGAGTCCAGCCGACTCTCGAACCATGCCGACCCGCAGACGTTGCGGTGCGTCTCGGCGTACGCGGTCATCCGGAAGGTCACCACGGCGGGCACCGTCGTCGAGACCGTGGCCTCCGCAACGACCTTGCCGTCCGGATCGCGCAAGAAGAACGGCGTGGGCACGCCCACGAGTTGCACCGGCAGCGTCAGCCCGAAGGTGTCCCCCTCCTTGGTGTTGCTAGGCACGCACCAGGTGACCGTCGTACGGATCCGGCTGATCGTCGTCGGATTCGTCGGTGTCGTGGTGATCCCCGTGATCACCCCGGACAATTCCGCGGCCTGGGCCGCGGACAAAGCGCCGATAGGCGCCAAGAGTGTGGTGAACACCACGGCGATGACCGCCAAGGCGCGCGTGATCGGCGAACGCGACGCGTTCATGAGTTGAAACCCCTCCCCGAGTTCAAGGGCAAGCTTGTGTGATGACCCGACCCGCGACACCCCGCGTCACCGGCTCTCGACGAGCGACCACGGCGCGCCCCCGCGCCTCACCCGTGGCCGCCTCGTTGATGGGTCGGGGCGACACATCGGAGGATCGTTCGAACAAGACTCCGCCGCCAGCCTAGCGGACCGCTGGACGAGCCGATCGGCAGTTCACCAGATCGACAACTTGCCCCCGGCCTGCCCCTGGGTGGGCCGCCGCCCTCGGCTACCGTCGGAGGATGAGCGCGGAATACGGTGCTCGTTCGGCGCTCGTCGAGGTGGTCCTCGGCGATCTGACCGCTCAGCACGTCGACGCGATAGTCAACGCGGCCAACGCGACCCTGCTCGGGGGCGGCGGCGTGGACGGTGCGATCCACGCAGCCGCCGGCCCGGCCCTGCTGCAGGAGTGCCGACGAGTTCGGCGGGCGGCATACCCGGACGGCCTGCCGGTCGGTCGAGCCGTGGCGACCGGAGCCGGTCGCCTGCCCTGCCGATTCGTCGTGCACACGGTCGGCCCGAACTGGAACCGCGGTCAACGAGACGAGACCGACCTCGCCTCGTGCTACCGCGCGTCCCTGACCGAAGCCGTTCGAGTGGGAGCCCGCAGCGTGGCGTTCCCGGCCGTGAGCGCCGGAGCCTACGGCTGGGCCGGGGCCACCGTCGCCCGGGTCGCGGCGCACACGGTATGCCGCGCGCCCGAGCGAGCCGACCTGGAGCTGATCCGCTTCGTCCTGCTCGGCGAACCCCTCTACTCGCAGTTCGTCACGGCCGTCCATCGGGCCTCAGCCGGGCCGGACGGCATCGGCGCGACGGCGACCGACCCGCATGAGTAGGCCACCGACTGCGACCAGACCGCCGGCCAGCACCACCCAGGGCCCCGGCTGGCCGCCGGTCGTGGCGAGGACCTTCGGCTGGGCCGCGGCATGCACCGGGCTGCTCGATCGGCTCGGCACGCCGGCCGCAGGCACCAGGCCCTGACCGGGCTGTGGCGGGGTCGGGTCGCTCGGCGGGGTCGGGTCGCTCGGCGGCGTCGGCTTCGGGGTGTCGGTGGGCGGCGAAACCTGCTGACCGAACGCGTGGTAGGGGTTGTCGTCGGTGACCGTCGTGGCGGACCCGACGCCGACGCCGGTCACCGTCGCGATGTCGTGGTGCGTCGTGCCCGGGAGCACCCCGGACAACTGCGCAGTGCACGGGAACGACGCCCCGACACCGAGCGGACCGGCCCATGTTGTGCCGCTGGACGGGCCACCCACCGAGCGGAAGTCACAGCTGAGGCCGCTCACCGTGCCTCCGGTCACCACCGCATCGGTGACGACGACGTCCCGCAGCGGCTCGTCACCCGTGTTCGTGACGGCGAGGACGAGGGCGGCGTGGCCGTCCGGCAGGACGGCGGCGCTCTCCACGGTGTCCGCGGCATGCCCGGCCGAGTCGCCCTTGACGATCTCGATGCCCGGGGTCGGGGTGGGCGTAGGGGTGCAGGAGCTGTGCACCAGGACGTCGGCCGAGGCGCCGCCGGTCTCGCCGTAGTCACCGAACCGGGCGACGTTGTGCACGACGTGGTCCGAGCAGTCATCGAATGGTCCGATCGGCGCGGCATACCGGACGGTCTGCTCGGTCGCGCTGCCGTCGGCGTGGCCGCACACCTCGGTGAAGGTGCCATCGGGCGCCATCGGGTCAGCGACGAGGATGCACCGGTCCTTTGCCTTCGTCGGGTCGGCGAAGTGCACCTCGGCGGTCCCATGGACGACGGAGGTCGAGCCCGCGACCCGGCTCCCGTCGGCGGCATACACGAAGTGCTGCTGCGTGGCCGAGGCGTCGTTCACGCCGTCGGTCGCAGTATCGAGATCCGTGGCATATGAGCAGGTGAGGGTGCCACCGGCGGGCAGGTCGTAGGGGAAGGTCACCGGGCAGGTCAGCGCGATCGGCGCACCCTGGAAGATGTCCTTCACGGAGGTGATCGTCGCGGCCACGGACGCGGGATTGCGCACCGTGACGGCGCCGGCGACTCGGTACTCACCGTCGGTCGCGGTGCCCCGCACCGTCACCGTGAAGCCCGCCTGCGTGGACTGTCCCCGCTCCAGGGTGACGGTGGGCTGGTCGACCGACTTCTCGATCGTCCAGTTCCAGTCCCGCGTGAACGTGGCCTTGGCGGTCTTCGTCACGGCCAGCCGGGCGCAGCCGACGGTGACGGACGCGCTGTCGGAGGCACCCGTCTGCACGATCTTGGCCGTGTTCCGGTACGTCCCGGCATCGGCGCACGTGAAGGTCCGCGGGTAGCTCCAGGTCCGGTCGCCGTCCGCGGTCCAACTCATGCCGTTGGTATCGGTCACGGTCACCGTCTTCGGGCCCTTGCTGGTGGGAGTGGCCGACATGGCGGCCGTGGCACTCGGGTTCGGCCCCGAGGGCGTGCCCAGGCTGCCGGAGTGGTTGCTGATGGTGACGTCGGCAGTGCCCTTGTAGGTCGCGCCCGGGACGATCTGTGACCCGTCGAGGGTGACCCGGTAGGGGTAGCAGCCGGTCTCACCGGGGTCGAGCACCGGGTTGGTCGAGGTGTCGACCGTGGCCGTCGTGACCGCCGACTTCGCGGGTTGGACGAAGAACGCGTTCCGGATCGCTAGGCCCTCGGTCGCGACGGCGCCACCATTGGTAACACACACCTGCCCCGCGAGGGAGGCCGTGATCGGACCCAACGACCTGGCGACCGAGACCGTGAACGTGCTCGTCGCCGAGTCGCCGTCGAAGAGAGCCCACGACTTCGGGCTCACCGACTTGTCGATGCTCCAGGTCAGGTCCTGGGCGTACTTCGTCGTCAGGGTCATCGTCGCGGCGAGCGTGGTCCCGTTGCGACCTTCAGCGTTCGCGCTGACCGGCGTCGCGAACAGGAATCCCGCGCTGAGCGTGATTGCGGCCGCGCCTGTGGCAGCCCGCTTGACCGTGTCGGTCATGTGAGTGAATCCTCCCCCGATTCGCGGCAGCCCCCGTGGCCGCCGTGGACCTACCGACAGCCGGCACCTCGCCAACGAGAAAGGCCGCTCCGTCGAAGTCACCTCGGCGGCGCGGCCTGGAAGAGAGAACACGGCGTCGGCGCGCTCTCGCGCGACCCGTGTCAGGTATCAGCCCCCGAGCAACCATCGCAGGGATCCCCCGTGCTGACGCACACCTGCGATGTCACCTCGACAGCACACCCCGGTCCCACCCGGACTGTCGAGCTACCCCATTGTGTGACAGGACAGGCCGACGCGTGGCGACTTTGGCGGAAATGACACCGGCGGACGGGAGCGCCGGGCCGCGGCCTAGACTGCCCAGCCATGCGCCTGCTGCTGACCGGGTCGAACGGCTTCGTCGGCAGCCATATCGCAGCCCAGGCCCGGGACCGCGGTTGGCAGGTCATCGGAGTGGGCCGCCAGGCCGCGCCCACCGGTCCGATCGACCACTACCTGCGCCAGGATCTCGCGCTCGGGCTGGAGCACCCCGAGGAGGTCGACGCGGTCGTGCATTGCGCGGCCCTGGCCAGCCCCTGGGCGCGGTCATCGGACTTCACCGCGGCCAATGTCGCGGCAACCGACCATGTGGTGCGCTGGTGCCGTGAGCACGGTATGCCGCCGCTGCTCTATGTGTCCTCCTCCAGCGTCTTCTACCGGGAGGCCGATCAACTCGGGCTCACCGAGGGCTCACCGATACCTCCGGACGCGCAGCAGCTCAACGCCTATTCGCGCACCAAGCTGGCCGGCGAACGCCGCACCGCGAGCTACCCCGGCGCCTGGACCATCGTGCGGCCCCGCGCCGTCTTCGGCCCCGGCGACACCGTGCTGCTCCCCCGGATCATCGCCGCGGCCCAACGCGGTCGGCTGCCCCGCTTCACCCGCTCCGACGACCGGGTCGTGGTGAGCGATCTCACCGACGTCGACACCGTCGCGCACTACGTCCTCACCGCGCTCGAGCGGGGCGCCACCGGCGCCTACAACGTAACGAACGACCAACCCGTGCCGCTCTACCCCTTCCTCGTCGAGTTGCTCGAGCGGCTCCAGGTGCCCACCCCCCGCTTCCGGATGCCGGTGCGCCCCGCGCTCACCCTCGCCACCTGGTCGGAGCGGATCTCGGCCCGGCTGTTGGACTACCGCGAACCGCCGATCACCCGCTTCGGGGTGGCGATGTTCGCCTGGTCGAAGACCTTCGACGTCACCAAGGCACGCACCGACCTGGGACCACCGCTGGTGCCGCTCGACGCCGCGGTCGACCGGGTCGTGGAGTGGTGGCGCAACGGCGGCGCGTCGTGAGACGGGCCCGCCACCGGGCCGCGATCGGGGTCTGCGCGGCATACGCCGGGTCGGTCGCGGTGCGACTGTGGCTGGCCCGGGCCGCAATGCTGGACGACCCGCCGATCCGTATGCCGCGCAACGACTCCCCGGAGGACGCGACGGCACCGGCCTGTGAGCCCGTGGTGACGGTGCTGCAGCCGATCCTGTCCGGTGATCCGCTGCTGGCCGAGCTGCTCGCCGAGAACGCCGACGGTCACCCGGACGCCCGGTTCCGCTGGCTCGTCGACGAGGACGACCCGCTGGGCCAGCAGATCTGCCGGCACCTGGCCGAGACTCGCGCCCATGTCGAGGTGGTGCTCTTCCCGCCGGTCGAGCCCGGGGCCAACCCGAAGGTCTTCAAACTGGCCCGAGCGCTGCGCCGGGCCCCCGACGGCGCCGAGCACCGCACCGACGCCCAGGCGCTCCCCGACGAGCTGATCGCGGTGCTCGATGACGACACGGTGCTGCCCCCCGGCGCTCTCCGCGCGGCCGTGGCCGCTCTCGACCGAGGCGACCTGGTCACCGGACTGCCTTGGTACCGAAGCGGATCCACGCTCTGGTCTCGACTCGTTGCCGGGTTCGTCAACGGGAACGCCGCGATCAGCTACCTGCCGCTGGCCCGACTGGCGCCGCCGGTGACGATCAACGGGATGTTCTATCTCACCCGGCGCGACACGCTCGAGCGGCTGGGCGGCTTCGCGGCCATCGAGCGGTCGCTGTGCGACGACCTCGAGCTGGCCCACCTCTATCGACGGGCCGGTGGCACCATCGTCCAGTCGACAGTCACCCATCCGCTCGCCACGACGGTCCCTGACCTCGCGAGTTACCTTCGGCTGCAACGGCGCTGGATGGTCTTCGCGGGTCGACTCTTCGCCGAGCAACCGGTGCCGCGCACCATCGGGCTGGTCGCGCTGCCGTCCCTGCTCCCACTGACTGCGGCGGTGTTGGCGGTCGGCGATCCGGTTGCCGTGGCCGCAGTCGGGGTGACCGTGGCCGGCAAGGCCGTGGCCCTGGCGGCGTTGCGCCGCACACACCTCGGCACGACGGAGTCCCCGGCGACGATCGCCGCCGAGATCGTCGCCGACCTCATCCAGCCGGCGCACGCGGCCGCCGGATTCGTGCGCCCACGCCGGATCCAGTGGCGCACCCGCTCGATCCGGCTCGACGGCGACGGAGTGACCTACACATGAGGTATGCCGCGCGGCTGGCCGCCCTGCCGGCCGACGGCTCCGTGGTCGGCGCGCACGCGGCATACCGGGTGGTGTTGCTCACTGGGCAGAGTGCCTATCGGCATTCCCAGTTGTCGCCGGATCAGCTCGCCATGCTGGCTCCGGCACGGGAGTTGGGTTTTGCCGTCGTGGCGGCCGGCTTCCCCTATCACCGTGAGCTATTGGTCCGCCCCTATGGACGTGAGCCGATCCTGAGGGCCTCGGCGCGCAATGCGTCCCAATTCGTCGCGGCGAGCTGGTCGCCGCGCTTCCGGAGGCAGCTGGGGCGGCACCTGCGCCCATTGCTTGAGCGCACCGAGCGCGGGCTGCTCGTCATCACCGGCAGCTCGGGACTGCACCTGTGGGCGGCCGCCCGTCCGGCCCTGCACCCCCTGCCCGGGCTCGCCGTGCGACTGCTCGCCCTCGGGCCGGTGGCGGTGCCGGGCACCCTCGACCGGGTCACCGCCACCGGTGTCGCCGTCGATATCGTTCGAGGCGAGTCGGATTGGCTCTCCAGGCTCGGCCATGGCGGACGCGTCGGACACGCAGGACACCTCGGACCCGCAGGGCACGTCGGTCCGGCGACGACGATCGTCGCCGGTGGTCATCTCGACTATGCCGCCGCGCCGGCGGTGCGCGACGCGGTGCGGGCCGCCGCCCGGGCACTGCTCGAGCAGACCCGGGAGTCCGCCCGGTGACCCCGCTGCCGGAGGCCGTTTCGGCGGCGGCCGCAGCCGCGCATGACATCGTGGCGCCGGCCGGGCGGCCGGCGCGGGTGATGCTCGTCGCGCCCCCTTTCAGCGGGCACCTGCACCCGATCGCGGCCATCGCGATCCGGCTGCGTGAGCACGGGATGAGCGTGCACATCGTGACCGGGCCGTCCCGGCTGCCCGAGCTCAGCGCGCTCGACCTGCCCTGCTCACCCATCCTGAGCCACGACCCGACCGCCCTGGAGCGGATCGCCGACACCCCGAAACCGGTTGGCGGCAACCCGATCCGGCTGGGGCGCCAGCTGCGGGCCAATCTCGACGTGCTGCCCTCAGCCTTGGCCGAGCTCGAGACGATCGTCGCCACCGAGCGCCCCGACGTGATCGTCGCCGACTTCACCGCACCCATCGCCGGGCTGGTGGCCCAGGCATGCGGCATCCCGTGGATCACCACGATGCCCACCCCGTTCGCGCTGGAGACCCGCACCGGCACCCCGTCCTATTGCGGCGGGTGGGGGCCGGCGCGGCATACCGGGCATCGGGTTCGTGACGCGGCTGGGCGGGCGGTCATCCACGCGGTCAAGACGAGCTTCGGGGTTATTTTCCGGCGCCGGTTGAGCGCGCTGGGCACCTCGGTCTACCGTGCCGACGGCAGTGAAGCGGCTTACTCCCCCACCATGATTCTCGGCCTGGGCCTGCCCGAGCTGGAGTTCGAGCGGGACTGGCCCGCGGCTCTGCGTCTGGTCGGGCCGATCACCACCGACCTGCGTGCCCCCGGAGCACTCGGCGCGGAGGCCGACTCTCGGGTGCGCCGGGTGCTCGAGTCCCCCCGCCGCGCCGTGCTGGTCACCCTCGGCACGCACCTGCAGTGGGCCAAGACCGCACTGCTGGACCAGGTATGCCGCCTGGCCGCCGCCACTCCGGAGGTCGCCTTCCTGGTCAGCCTCGGGCGCCGGACGCTCGCATCGGGCGCCCGGGCCGGGCCGGACCCGATCCGCGGGGTCACCGACCGCGTGGTCGTCTGCGACTACCTCAGTTACGACACCGTCCTACCCCACGTCGACGCCGTCATCCACCACGGCGGCGCCGGGATCAGCTATGCCGCGTTGGCGGCCGGCGCGCCGGCGCTGGTCTGGCCGCACGACTACGACCAGTTCGACTTCGCGGCCCGTCTGACGCACGCCGGCGTGGCCCTACGCATCCGCCACCTCACGCACCCGAGCACGGCCGCGGCGCTGCGACGCGCGTTGGACGGCCTCGACCAGACCGCCCTGACCCGGCTGCAGGTGGCCGTCACGGCAAGCGATCCACTCGGCGCCGCGGAGTCGGCGGTCCGTGCAGCGTTGCGGCCCTAGAACTCTCGCCGCACTCGGCGGGCCTTGGCAGCCGATGGCAAGGGTTCGTGGTCGGCCTGTTCGACGATCGGCGGGCGCACCCCGGCGCGCTGCCACAGCGCGTCGAGTGCCGCGACCGCCGCGGGGTGAGCCTGCGCCGGGTCGACGGCCAGCCGCACCCGGTCCGGGGCGAGCTGGGTCAGCCGGAAGTCCGCCACGTCGGCCACGCCGAGCACCGCCGCGCGGACCGAGTCGGCGAAGACCGACACACCCTCCCGACTAGCCCCCGCAACACCACCGGACAACCCTCCGTCGCCCGGGCCGGAGCCCGGCGGCGAGCCGGAGCCGGCCGCGGGCAGCAGCAGCACGTCGTCGCTGCGGCCTTCGATCCGGGCGATCGCGGCATACCCGCTGCCGCAGGGGCACTGCGGTGCGGGCACGAGCACGTCACCCATCCGGAAGCGGACCACGGCCTGGCTGGTGCGCCACAGGTCGGTGACGATCGGCACGAATCGTCCACTGGCCGTGTCGATCTCCTCCCGCTCGACGACGAGGAGGTCTTCGTTGAGGTGCATCGTGCCGTGCCGGCAGGTGATCCCGAGGAAGCCCTCGGTGGCCTGGTAGATCTGCCCGAGCGGCACCCCGAAGGCGGCCTCCACCCGGGCCGCCACTTCCGGGTCGAGCACGTCGGCGACCGAGTAGACCAGGCGCGGCGAGATGCGCAGCCGGCCCTCGCGCAGCAGGGTGGCCAGGCGGTCCAGCAGCACCGGCGGAGCGGCGAGCACGGTGGGCGCGACGTCCTGCAACGCCGCCGCCTGGGCCACCAACGGCTCGTAGAGGTCGACGAACCGGAACGACACGAGGGCGCTGCCCACCGACTCGTAGAGCGGTCCGCCGGCCCGCAACACCAAGGCGACCCGCTCGCGCCGGCGTAGCCCGTCGGGTAGTGCCCGGGCCAGGATGGTGCCGGCCCAGACGGCCCGCTCCCGACCGCTGGTGAGGAAGGCACCCTGCCGCCCGGAGGTGCCCGTCGACAGACCCACCGACAGCCCGCGCAGTCGTGTGTCGAACCGCCGCTGCTGCTCGAGCATCCTTGCGGCGGTGAGACATTCATCCAACGTGAGACCCCGTGCGTTGAGCTGCTGGAAGTGCTCGAGCCACGTGCGCTTGTCCAGGATCGGGAAGGCCGCCAGTCCGCCCTCGGGCACCTGCGCATAGAAGGGGTATGCCGTGCGCGCCCGCCGCAGTGCCCGCTCCAGGCGAGGCTGCTGCCAACGGGCCAGCTGCTGCCGGTCGGCGAACCGGCGCCGTCGAGCCCCGACGTAGGCCGCGATGACGGTGTGCCGGGGCACCCGGGGCACGCGCGGCGACGGCGGTGCGCCCGTGCTCGAACCGTCCTCAGCCGAGGTCATCCGAGGTCATCCCTGGCTCGTGCGGGCTCATCCACAGCTCCCGAGCTGCTCGCGCACCAGGGCGATCGTGTCGGCGCAGTGCGAGGGCACGATCTGCACGTCGGGGCGGGCGCGGTGCACGGCCGCCAGCGCGGCGACGCTGCTGCGGTAACGCGCCGGGTCGGCCATCCCCGCCTGCACGAGCAGGGGCGGCAGCTGTCCATCGGTCACCGCAGTGCGGTGCCAGCAGGCGTCGCCGACAAGCAGCACCGGCGGGCCCTGGGTCACCGGCAGGAAGAGCCCCAGTTGCCCTGCGGTGTGTCCGGGCAGGTCGACGGCCAACGCCGACCCGTCGCCGAAGAGGTCGGCCCCGGTGTCCAACGGGCCGGGCAGGCCGGTGGCGGCGCGCGGGGCGGTGGACGCGGCATACCGGCGCTCGTCGAAGTCGTCCGGCAGCAGGCCGGGCAGCACCGCGTGCCGGAGCAGGGTCAGGCGCGATCGGCCACGCCACCCGGGCGGCAGTTCCGCGGCGCCACAGACGATCCGGGCCGACGGGAAGTCACGCAGCCCGGCGATGTGATCGGCATGGGCGTGGCTCACGACGATCTGGCCGACGTCGTCGGGCCCGATCCCGCGCTCGGCCAACTGGATCCGCGCGGTGTCGCCCGGGCCGAGGGTCACCGGGGTGAGATACCGGTATGCCGCCTCCGGCCAGCACCGGGTCTGCTCACCGAAGCGCTCGGTGTAGCCGGTGTCGAACAGCAACACCCCGGCCCGCGGGTGGCGCACCAGGGCGACGAGGGCCGGGAAGGCGATCGAGCGCCACGAGCCGCCGGCCCGGGACAGCGCCTCACGCTGGGCGCAGGATCCGGCGACGAGCAGTTCGACGTGCACGCCGACCTCGGGTGCGGGGCGGGCGGCCGGTTCGTCGCGCGCCATGTCAGAAGCGCAACACGGCAGCGCCGATGACCAGGCCGGCGCCGGTGCCGATGAGCAGCGCGTGCCCACCCCGGCTCAACCGACCGGAGGTGATCGCTTCGTGCAGCGCCGAGGGCAGCGAGGCGGCCACCTGGTTGCCGCGGGTGGGCAGGATATCGACGACCCGCTCCGGCTCGAAGCCGAGCCGTTCCTTGACGTAGCGCATCCCCAGGCCGCTGGCCTGGTGCGGCACGACCACCTCGAGGTCAGCGGTCGCCAGACCGGCGTCCTGCAGCACGGCGGCGACGAAGTCGGGCAGGTGCCGCACCGCCAGCCGCATCACCCCGCCACCGTCCATCCGGAAGAGATAGTCGGATTCCTGCGGCGGCGGCGCGAAATGGTTGAAGCGGGTGCCACCGGCCGGGATCTCGCACAGTCGGGCCCCCGACGGGTGCGTCTCGAACCGGGTGGTGAGCAACGCCGAGCCGCTCTCGCCGGCCGGCTCGAGCAGCGCGGCGGCCGCTCCGTCGCCGAAGATCGCACTGGACTCGACGTCGTCGTGGTTGAGCCCGCGCGAGGCCAGCTCCGCCGACACGAGCGCCACCCGCCGCCACTGCCCGCAACCGATCCCGAAGGCCGCGGCCTGCAGCCCGTTGAGGAAGCTCAGGCAGGTCGCGTTGACGTCGAGCGCGGTGATCGCCCCGCCCGGGTGCCCGAGGGCGGCCAGGGTGAGCACGGCCGTCGTCGGCATCGGCTGCTCGGGCACCGCCGAGGTGACGATGAGCGCGTCGAGGTCCTCGACGTGCCATCCGGCACCGGCCAAGGCATCGGTGACGGCGGCGGCGGCCAGCTCGGAGGTCGTCACCGCCGGCTCGGCCCAGCGTCGCTCGGTCACCCCGGAGCGAGCTTGGGTGTGCCCTGCGGGGCGGTCGTACCGGGCGTCCAAGTCCGCCGAGGTCACCCGTCCCGGCGGCAGGGCCAGGCCGGTCGCCGCGATCCGCACCGGCAACGGGACCGGACCGCCCCCCTCGGTTTCGGACACGGCGTCAAAATTACCATCGCCCACGGCCCGACCCCAGGACCAGATCCCTGTCGTGATCTACCGACTCAGGCAAGACTCAGGAACAGCTTCTCCATCTGCGCGGTGTCGACGTCGTCGTCACCGCGGGTCGCTGCATCCGTGACGCACTGCTTGAGACCGGTGGCGATGATGGAGAAGCCGACTCGGTCGACGGCTCGGCGCACGGCGGCCAACTGCATGACGATCTCCTGGCAGTCGCGGCCCTCTTCGATCATTCGCAGCACGCCGCCGATCTGACCCTGGGCGCGGCGCAGCCGGTTCGCGAGTTTGGCCAACTCCTCAGGCGTGAGCTCCACCGTGGTCATGGCGACATCCTCCCGTCCGCGCCCGTGTCGGGCGGTCCCTACTCGTACGCCGTGCGCCCGTATGCCGCGCGCCCCGACCCATGGATCGGCCGCGGGGCCGCGGGCGCCGACAGCTGGGCCACCGGCGGCTGTGCGCGAGGACACACCGGCCAGGGACGTTCGGCCCCCAGCACAGCATACCCTCCCGGGTATTCTTGCAGGTATGGGGAGAACGCGCGAGACCCCGCGCGAAACCCGCACACCGACAGGCAGAGATCATGCGTACCTTCCTGATCCTCGGCGGCGGCACGGCCGGCACGATGACGGCCAACAAGCTGCGCGACCGGCTCTCCGCCGACGAATGGCGCATCGTGATCGTCGACAAGGACGACCACCACGACTACCAACCCGGGTACCTCTTCGTGCCCTTCGGCATCAACAAGGTGCGCCAGATTCGGAAGGCACGGCACACCTTCATCGACGAGGGCATCGACTACCTCACCGGTGAGATCGACAGGGTCGACCCCGAGGCCAAGCAGGTGTTCCTGCAGGACGGTCGCGAGGTGACCTACGACTATCTCGTCATCGCAACCGGCACCACGCCTCGGCCCGACCAGACGCCCGGCATGCTCGGCCCGCAGTGGCGCGAGAGCGTGCACGAGTTCTACACCTACGAGGGCAGCATCGCCCTGAAGAAGGCGCTCAAGAACTTCCGGGGCGGTCGGCTCGTCATGCACATCACCGAGCTGCCGATCAAGTGCCCGGTGGCACCCTTGGAGTTCGTCATGCTCGCCGACGACTACCTCAAGAAGAAGGGCCTGCGCGAGGCCACCGAGATCGTCTACGTCACCCCGCTCGACGGGGCTTTCACCAAGCCGGTGGCCAGCCGCGAGCTGGGTAGCCACCTGTCCAAGCGGGGCATCAAGGTCGAGGCCGACTTCATGATCGAGAGTGTCGACCAGGAGGCCAAGGTGATCCGCTCCTACGACGAGCGTGAGGTCGCCTACGACCTGCTCGTCACCGTGCCGCTCAACATGGGCGCCGACTTTGTGGCCCGCTCCGGGTTGGGCGACGAGCTCAATTACGTGCCGATCGACAAGCACACCATGCAGTCCACGGCATACGACTCGATCTTCGCCCTCGGCGACGCCGGCAACCTGCCGACCTCCAAGGCCGGCTCGGTGGCGCACTTCTCGGTCGAGGTCTTCGTCGAGAACTTCGTCCAACTCGCCGCCGGACAGCCGATGACGCACAGCTTCGACGGGCACGCCAACTGCTTCGTCGAGTCCGGCAAGGGCAAGGCGCTGTTGCTCGACTTCAACTACGAGACCGAGCCGCTGACCGGCCACTTCCCCTTCGCGGTCGGCCCGATGAGCCTGCTCAAGGCGACCCGCGCCAACCACGTCGGCAAACTCGCCTTCCGGCACGTCTACTGGAACGTGCTGCTGCCGGGGCGTCCGATGCCGCTGCCGGCCGACATGTCCATGGTCGGCAAGGTCGTCGAGGACTGACCATCGGCGCACAGGTCAGCCCTGTGCGCCAGCTCACCCGAACGCACACTCACCCACCAGCAGACCCGAACAGATCGAGCAGGAGAATCGTCACATGCCCACCACCACGATGGCCGGACGTCAGATCGACGTCGATGCCGAGGGCTTCCTCACCAACCCCGACCAATGGGACGAGGAGCTCGCCCAGACCCTTGCCGCGAACATCGGCATCACCCTCACCGAGGCACATTGGGTGCCGATCCGCTTCCTGCGCAAGGATTTCGAGACACAGAAGGAGACCGCGACATTGCGCCGCGTCTCCACTGTCGGCGGCATCCCGGTCAAGGACCTCTTCGCTCTCTTCCCCGGCAAGCCGGCCAAGAAGATGTCCTACGTCGCCGGCCTGCAGAAGCCCAAGGGCTGCGTCTGACCGCCAGGCACGACCCAGCACACCGGCATACACCCTCGAAAACCCCTGCGCGAGAACGAGACCACCATGTCCGACATG
>WBZP01000440.1_pt3 | contig 28325 bp, 26 predicted proteins | sample 5204301 | NCBI WGS metagenome assembly WBZP01 (sample SAMN12412401, study PRJNA552823) | activated sludge metagenome | isolation source: activated sludge from nitrification reactor of wastewater treatment plant... | place: USA: Pennsylvania | collected 2017 | reverse complement strand
CTCTGCTGGCGGAGTCCACCGTGTTGATGGGCGTCCCGACCTTTTATGTGCGCCTGCTGCTCGAACCGGCGTTCGACCGCGAAGCCTGCCGCCACATGCGGCTGTTCATCTCCGGTTCGGCGCCGCAGCTGAAGGAAACCTTCGACGAGTTCAAGGCGCGCACCGGCCACACGATACTCGAGCGCTACGGCATGACCGAAGGCGGCATGTTCACCTCGAATCCCTATGATGGCGAGCGCCGCGGCGGCACCGTGGGCTTTCCCCTGCCGGGCACCGAATTGAGGATAGTCGGCGCCCGCGGTGCGCCGGCCAAGCCCGGCGTCGTCGGCCAGATCCAGGTCAAGGGCGACAATGTGTTCGTCGGCTACTGGCGCATGCCAGAAAAGACCCGCGAGGAGTTCACCGCCGACGGCTGGTTCAAGACCGGCGACATGGGTGCCCGGGACGCCGATGGCTACGTGACGATCAGCGGCCGCTCGAAAGACCTGGTGATCACCGGCGGTCTCAACGTCTATCCCAAGGAGATCGAGGAGCTGATCGACGCGCTGCCCGGCGTCGTCGAATCCGCGGTGATCGGGCTGCCGCACGCCGATTTCGGCGAGGCGGTGACGGCGGTGGTGGTGCGCCAGAAAGGCCCGGCCGGTGCTGCCCTCAGCGAGGCGGCGATCATCGCCGCGATCAAGGACAAGCTGGCCAATTTCAAGGTGCCCAAATGGGTGTATCTGGTCGATGAGCTGCCGCGCAATGCGATGGGCAAGGTGCAGAAGAACGTCCTGCGGCAGCACTATTCGCCGATGCGCCGCTGAGGCCGCCATGTCGAGCTTCCTGCCGGCGCCGCTGGTCGGTTTGATCGCCGCGGCTTTGCTTGGCCTCAATGCGCTGTTCTGGGTGCCGGTCCTGCTGTTTTTTGCGCTCGTCAAACTGGTCCTCCCGTTCGACGCCGTGCGCCTGCGGATCGACCCGGTGCTGGTCGCCATCGCCGAGACATGGATTTCCGGCAACAGTGGCTGGATGGCGCTGACCCAGCGCACCGCGTGGGATGTCGAAGGCATTGCCGGGCTGGAGCCGCACGATTGGTACCTGGTCAACTGCAACCACCAGACCTGGGCCGACATCTTCGTCCTGCAACACTTGTTCAACCGACGGATTCCCTTGCTCAAATTCTTCATCAAGCAGCAATTGAAGTGGGTGCCCGTGATGGGCCTGGCCTGGTGGGCGCTGGATTTTCCCTTCATGCGCCGCCACAGCGAGGAATTCCTAAGGAAGCATCCGGAGATGCGCGGCAGGGACCAGGCGGCGACGCGCCGCGCCTGCGAGAAGTTTTCGCTGATTCCGACCAGCGTGATGAATTTTCTCGAAGGCACCCGCTTCAAGCCGGCCAAGCACCAACGCCAGCAATCGCCCTATCGACACCTGCTGAAGCCCAAGGCCGGCGGCATCGCGCTGGCGCTGAATGCCATGGGCGAGCGCTTCCGGGCGATTCTCGATGTCACCATCGTTTACCCGGACGGAGCGCCGGACTTTTGGGAATTCCTCTGCGGCAGGCTGCGACGGGTTATCGTGCGGGTGCAAAGCCTGCCGGTGCCGGACCATTTGAAGCACGGCGACTACGCCGCCGATCCCGCGGTGCGCGAGGCCTTCCAGCACTGGGTGCAAAAGTTGTGGCAGGACAAGGATGCGCAGATTTCGCGGCTGCTGGACGCGGCGCACGGTGGGATTCCTGCTGAAATTGGCTCGTAGAGCAGAGGAAATGCGCACCATGGAATCCCACGTACTCGATATCACCCGCGTCATCCAGCTGGCGGTGGCACCGGTATTCCTGCTGACCGCGATCGCGACCATGATCAATGCCATGAACATGCGGCTGGGCCGCATCGTCGACCGCCGGCGCGTGGTGCAGGAGCGGGCGGACGCGGCGGCACCGGAGTCGGCCGCGTCCGCCCGCCGGGAAATCGGGCAGCTCCAGCGGCGCAGCAACCTGGTCTATTACGCAATCCTGTTTTCCGTGCTGGCGGCCCTTCTGGTGTGCCTGGTAGTGGCCGGCGCCTTTCTCGGCGCCTTGCTGGGAGCGGATCTCGTGCGCACGATCGCGGCGCTGTTCATCGGCGCGATGCTGGCGATGATCGCCGCGCTCAGCCTCTTTCTGCGCGAAGTCTATCTGGCGGTGCGCAGCGGCACCCACAACCAGCCTTGAGGCAATGCCAGGCACTTGCCGGGCGCATGTCGCCAAGCCTTTTCGGGAGAAGCATGGATGATCGATGTCTACTACTGGACCACGCCCAACGGCCACAAGATCACCATGTATCTGGAAGAGGCGGGCCTGCCGTACCGCGTGCTGCCGATCAACATCGGCAAGGGCGAACAGTTCGCGCCCGAATTCCTGGCGATTTCCCCCAACAACCGGATCCCGGCGATCGTCGATCACGACCCGGCTGACGGCGGGGCGCCCCTGTCGCTGTTCGAATCGGGGGCGATCCTGCTGTATCTGGCGGAGAAGACGGGCCGCTTCATCGCACCGGACCTGCGTGGGCGCAACGCGACGATCCAGTGGCTGTTCTGGCAGATGGGCGGCCTCGGTCCGATGGCGGGACAGAACCATCACTTCACGCAGTACGCGCCCGAGAAGATTCCCTATGCCATCGAGCGCTATGTCAAGGAGACGGCGAGGCTGTATGCCGTTCTCGACAAGCATCTGGCCGGACGCGAATTCATCGCCGGCAGCTACTCGATCGCGGACATCGCCTGCTATCCCTGGGTCGTGTCGCACCGCAAGCAGCAGCAGAACCTCGACGATTTTCCGCAGCTCAAGCGCTGGTTTGCGGCCATTCAAGTGCGCCCGGCGACGCAACGCGCCTATGCGCTGGCGCAGGAAATCAATCCGAATACGGTGATGAGCGACGAGGCCAGGCGCGTGCTGTTCGGGCAGGATGCCAATACGGTGCGCCGGGGTTAGCCGAGCAATCCGTACAGCATCTTGGTCGCCAGCAGCGCCAGAAAGCCGCCGAAGGCGCGCTTCAACTGTTTGACCGGCAGCTTGTGGGCGAGCCGGGCGCCGACCGGCGCCATCAGGAAACTGACCGCGACGACGCCGACGAAGCCGGGCAGGTACACGTAGCCCAGAGAGAATTCCGGGAGACCCTGGGTCTTGAGACCGCTGGCGATGTAGCCGATGGTTCCGGCGACGGCGATCGGAAAGCCCAGCGCCGAGGAGGTGCCGACGGCACGGTGGATCAGCACGTTGCAGAACACCATGAAGGGTATCGTCAGGAAGCCGCCGCCGGCGGCGACCAGGCTCGACACGATGCCGAATAGCAGGCCGGTGATGACCATGCCCATGGTTCCCGGCAACTGGCGATGGGGCTTGGGCTTGAAGTCCAGCATCATCTGCGCCGAGGCGTAATAGACGATCACGGTGAACACCATCGCCAGCGGCCGGGTCGGCACCCAGGCAGCAATCAGTGAACCGGACAGCGTGCCGATCACCAGCCCCGGCGCCAGGCTCCTGACGATATCCCAGCGCACCGCGCCGTGCGCATGATGCGCGCGCATGCTGGCGATCGAGGTAAACACGATCGTCGCCATCGAGGTGCCGAGCGCCAGATGCATGCTGTGTTCGACCGGAAAGGCTTGCGCCGTATACAGCATGAACAGCAGCGGCACGATGGTCAGCCCGCCACCGACGCCGAACAGGCCGGCGACGAAGCCGGCGAATACGCCGAGCAACGGGTAGCTCAGCCACCAGAGCGTCATGTCCGTCTCTTCATCAGCTTGCCGACGATGAACTTCCACTCCGCCGGATCGACCGGAGTGATCGACAGGCGGTTGCCGCGCTGCAGAGCGCGCATGTTGGCCAACTCGGGATGTGCGCGCAGTTCGTCGAGGCTGACCAGTCGCGTCTTCTTCACGACGCGGATATCGACATTCACCCAGCGCGGATTTTCGGGCGTGGATTTCGGATCGAAATACGGGCTCTTCGAATCGAACTGCGTGCGATCGGGGTAGGCGAGTTGCGCCACCTCGGCGAGCCCGGCGATGCCCGGCTCGGGGCAGGACGAGTGATAAAAGAGGACACCGTCGCCGATCTTCATCTGGTCGCGCATGAAGTTGCGCGCCTGGTAATTGCGCACGCCCCACCAGTCGACGGTCTGCTTCGGCATCGCCAGCACGTGGTCGATGCCGACTACCGCAGGCTCCGTTTTCATCAGCCAGTAGCGCATGCACGCCTCTGTGCCGGGACGTCGCGGGATGACGCGCATCCGGGATTTGGCGAACCGGACGGCGGGCTACGCGGCGTCGGATCCTTCGCGGCGAACGAGGACCGGCGCGCCGCGATCATCAATCCGCGTCCACGCCGAGTTGCTGTACCCAGCCCAGCGCTTCGGCCAGAACTTCGCCGAGCATGCCCAGCGTGGTGTCCGCGCCAAAGTGCTTGAGCAGTTCCCGGGTGCCGGCAAAATCGTTGGCGTCATAGCGTTCCGTGAGATCCAGCAGTTCCCCCAGCGGGCCCTTGCGGTGCGTCAGCGCCAGGCGCACGTCATTGCCGACCGTGATCTGCGCCAGTACGTCGGTCATGGTCTTGCCCAGTGCCGCGGGCACCACCGACATCAGGCCGGTGATGAACGCCGGATCGCGCTGATGCCGTATTTCAGGTTGCAGACGGTCGACCAGCAGTTCCATGAAGCGCCCGCGCAGGGCCGCCAGTTGCAGCAGCGGGTTGTGGGCCAGATCGATATTCGCGCCACGACTCAGCAACAGCAGTTGCAGCCAGCGCTGCAACTGGCGATGTCCAAGCAGCGTGATGACATGGTGCAACGAGGTGATGCGCGCCGGCGCGCGCGCGCCGACGGAATTGGTCAGCCGCAGCAGATTGATCAGCAGCGCCGGCTCGGTGCGAAAGACCGCCTCCAGGCGGGCTTCGTCGGCATCGGCCGCGACAAGCTTGAGCAGGCGCAGCAGGCCCTGAGTCGACGCATCCAGCTTGCGTCCTTCGACGATCACCGGTTTGGCGAAGTAGTAGCCCTGAAACAACTGGAATCCCAGCAGTCGGCCAAGTTCCATCTGCGCTTGCGATTCGACGTGGGCCGCGATCAGCATGCGCCGCGTGGTGCCCAGCGCCACCGCCAAGGCCCGCAGGCGATCCCCGGGCAGGCTGTCGATATTGACCTTGAGCCAGGTGGCCAGATCGACCAGAGGCAGCAGATGTTCGCCGCAAGCGGTGATGCCGGAAAGCGAAAAGGAATATCCCAGGGCCCGGAGTTCCTTGCAGCGCGGCAGCAGCGATTCCTCGGCAAAGGCGCGGACATCGATTTCGAAGACCACCACCTCTTTCGGCAGCAGCTCGACCAGGTCGCTTTCGAGAAACGAGGCGCCGACATTGATGAAGGCGCGCGCCTCACCGAGGACATCGGCCAGGCCGAGTTCGGCGAATGCCTTGCAGACGACATCGGCGGTAGCCATTACGGCCGCCGCTGGGCTATTGAGACGGGCGGCGTTTTCCGTGGTGGCGCGAAACAGCAGTTCGTAGCCGGCCAGCCCCTGATCCCGGTCCAGGATCGGCTGGCGGCCAATGAATACTTCGCGCAGTTGATCCCGCTGTTGTGGTGCCTGCTGGTTCATGGGCAAAAAAGAGAGGGCCCGGACTACCCGTGCCCCAATGACCGATTCCCCCGCGAGTGCCGTTTGGCCGGCATCCTGAACCTGGGTTCAGAGTGGCCACTTTCCTGCCGCATCAGGTTCGCTCGTAAGGAGCGATCACAACAGCAGCGTCCTTGGGCTGCGGCCGATGCCAATTAGCATTGGTTCAAGGAATGTATGGCCTTGGCGAACACCGCAGGGGAAACCCGGGGAAACCAAGCAACTCATTCGCGAATCCGGAAGCCGGCGGCGCCCGGAACAACTACTCGTGGTGCGCTAGCGATTCGTCGAGCTTGGCCTCGATGAAATCGATTCTACGCTGAATCGACTCGCTTTCAAGGGGCGCCGAGACCGGGGCCGCGGCGGTCTTCGCGGCCAGAAGCTCATGGGCCAGATTCAGTGCCGCCATGATGGCGAGGCGTTCGCCGCTGCCGCGTGCGCCGCTGCGTGTCTTCTCGCCGATTTCCTTCAATCTGCCGTCGAGAAAGGCGACAGCGGCCAGCAGCGCCTCGCGCTCGGCGGGCTCGCAGGCGACGCGATATCCCTTGCCCAGCAGCTTGACTTCGATGGTATTGCTCATTCCTCGGGCAAGCGCGTCATCAGGGCTTCAAGACGTTGCCGGGTGAGGTCGATCTTGCTCGCCAGCGCGGCTTTTTCGAGCTCAAGTCCGGCGATCTGGGCCCGCAGGGCTTGATTCTCGCCGCGCAAGTTGGCGCAGACCGCCACGATCTGGTCCACCTTGTACTCAAGACGCTCGAGGGAAACATTCATGGCGGCAAGTTTCCGGGAAAAGTTCAATCAGGTCAAGCAACAAGCTTTCGAAGTGAATGTGATTTGGAAGCCCTGTCTGGCACAATGGCTCCATGCCCACTGAAGCTTTCTCTCCGGCCAGCCTGCGTCGCGTGCTGGTGATCAAGCTGCGCCATCATGGCGATGTGCTGCTCGCCGCGCCGGTAATTTCCATGCTGAAGCGCGTGGCCCCCGGAAGCGAGGTCGACGCGCTGGTTTACGCCGAAACCGCAGCGATGCTGGAAGGCCACCCGGCCCTGGCGCAACTGCATCGGATCGACCGCAACTGGAAGCGCCGCGGTTTGACGCGTCAAGGCGCCGCCGAATGGAAGCTGATCGCGGAGTTGCGCGCCCGGCACTATGATCTTGTCGTGCATCTGTCGGTGCATACCCGAGGCGCATGGCTGGTACGCCTGCTGCGGCCGCGCTGGTCCGTGGCGCCGCGCTCCCGTGCCGGCTTCTGGGCCCGCAGCTTCACTCATCTCTATCCGGCGCAGTCGGACCCGCAGCGCCATACGGTCGAAACCAATCTCGACAGTTTGCGCGCCCTGGGGTTGGAACCGCTTGCGGCGGACAAGCGCGTCACGCTGGTGCCGGGAGCGCCGGCGCAGGCGCGCGTCGATGAAGTGCTGGCGGAGCACGGGCTGCGGGCGGGCGGCTTCGTGCATGTGCATCCCGCCTCGCGTTGGGCGTTCAAGTGCTGGCCCGCCGAGCGCGTGGCTGCCTTGTGCGACGCGCTGGCTGGGAGGGGCTGGCCCATCGTGCTGACTTGCGCGCCGGAGGCGAACGAGAAGGCGCTGATCGCCGATGTGCGCGCCGCGCGCCACCCGGGCGCCCTGTCATCGGCGCCGACAATCGATCTTTCGGGCGAGCTCTCGTTAAAGGAACTGGCCGCCCTCACAGCGCGCGCAAGGCTTTTTGTCGGCGTCGATTCCGCGCCGATGCACATCGCCGCAGCCATGGGCACGCCGGTGGTCGCCATCTTCGGCCCTTCCGGCGACCGCGAATGGGGACCGTGGGGCGAAGGCCATCGCGTGGTCGCCTCGAACACGCATCCCTGCCGCCCCTGCGGTCTCGCCGGCTGCAATGACAGCAAGATCAGCGCCTGCCTGACCACGTTGCCGGTGGCGCGAGTGCTGGCGGCGTGTGAGGAGCGGCTCGGCGCATGAACACGAAAGCCATCAGCCACAGAGGGCACAGAGTTCACAGAGGAATAACATGCCGCGTGCGGCGGGAAGCCATGCCCGGGATGTCGATGTGTTTCTCTTTGCTCTCTGTGAACTCTGTGTCCTCTGTGGCCGACAGGTTTCAGGCGCCGTGAAGCTGGCCATCGTTCGTCAGAAATACACCCCCTTCGGTGGCGCCGAACGCTTTGTCGAGCGCGCCCTGGCGGCGCTGCGGGCGAACGGCGTGGATGTCTCGATCATCGCGCGCGAGTGGCAGGACACGGCGGGTGGCGCGCAAGGCGTCCGCGTCGACCCGTTCTATCTCGGGCGCACCTGGCGCGATGCGGGATTTGCCCGTGGCGTGCAGCGGCTGATCACAGAAGGACGTTTCGACCTGGTGCAAAGCCATGAACGCATTCCGGGCTGCGACATCTACCGCGCCGGCGACGGCGTCCATGCCACCTGGCTGACGCTGCGCAAGCGGCGGCTCGCTGCGTTGACGCCCTGGCATCGTTACACCTTGGCAGCCGAAGCCGAAATGTTTCACCATGCCAAATTGCGCGCGGTGATCTGCAATTCGCGCATGGTCAGGGACGACATCGCGCGCCGCTTCGCCGTGCCCGACGAGAAACTGCATGTGATCTACAGCGGCGTCGACCTCGAAGCCTTCCATCCGCGCCTGCGCGAGGAGCGGGGGCTGGCCTTGCGCGAGAAGGCGGGTGTCGCCCCGGCCACGCCGCTGATCCTGTTCGTCGGGTCCGGCTACGAGCGCAAGGGCCTGCCGGCCCTGCTCGACGGGCTGTCGCGCATGACGCGGCGCGACGCCCGGTTGTGGGTAGTCGGTCGCGACAAGGACGAGACGCTGATGCGCAAGCTCGCGCAGACCCTGGGGGTCGACCAGCGCGTGCTGTTCCTCGGCGCGCAGACCGACGTGCGGCCGCTCTACGGCGCGGCGGACCTGTTCGCGCTGCCCACGCTGTACGATCCCTTCCCCAATGCCGCGCTGGAGGCGCTGGCCTGCGGCCTGCCGCTGCTCACCACCACCACCTGCGGCGCGGCGGAACTGGTGACCGCGGCCAACGGCGTGGTGATCGCGTCCGGAGACATCGCGGCCCTGGCCGCGGGTCTGGACAGGTTGGTGATGAACGCGCCGGCGCTGCGCGACGCCGCCCGCGCCAGCGTCGCGCATCTTGATCCTGCGCGGATGGCGGAGCAGTTGATGGCGCTGTATGCGCGCTTGCTGGCGGTGGATCCGTCATACCAGCCGCTTGCGCTAAAATCGCGCGTTTCCCCAGGCTGCAACCGATGATCAAGGCCGCCTCCGCGCGGCGCGGCGCCGCTTCCAGCCGCCAAGTGTATTTTCGTCTGCTCGGCTATGTCCGGCCGTATTGGCGCATGTTTGCCCTGGCGCTGGCGGGAATGGTCCTCACCGCCGCCGCGGAGCCCTTGTTCCCGGCCCTGATGAAACCGCTGCTGGACAGCAAGCACGACACGGCGGACATCTCCTCGCTGTGGTTCTATCCGGCCGCCATCGTGGCGATTTTTCTGTTGCGCGGCGTGCTGGTGTTCGTCACCAATTTCTGCATGGCCTGGGTGTCCAACCGGATTGTGATGGACATGCGGGTGGACATGTTCCGGCAACTGGTGCGCTTGCCGGCCCGGTATTACGAAGACATGTCATCCGGGGTTCTGATGTCCAAGGTGATGTGGGATGTCATGGGCGTGTCCGCCGCCGCGACGAATGTGCTGACCGTTGCCGTGCGCGACAGCCTGACCTTGATCGCGCTGCTGTCCTGGATGTTCTGGCTCAACTGGAAGCTGTCATTGATTGCGCTGGTCATCGCGCCGCCGATTGCGTATTCGGTGCGCAAGGTGTCGGGCCGGCTGCGCGCGCTGGCAAAAGGCGGCCAGCGCGCGATGGGACAGATTTCGCATGTGCTGGAAGAGGCGATCGAGTGCCACAAGGTGGTCAAGATCTTTGGCGGCCATGATTACGAGGTGGGCCGTTTCATCAAGACCAGTCTGGCGCAGCGCGGCAACGCGATGAAGATGACCGTCGCCTCGGGGCTGGTGACTCCGGTGGTCCAGGTACTGGCCTCGCTTGCGCTGGCTGCCGTGGTGGCGATCACGCTGTGGCAGGTTGCGCGCAACGAGACCACGCTGGGCAGCTTCGTTTCATTCATCACCGCGATGCTTATGCTGCTAACGCCATTGAAGCGCCTGACCGAGTTGAGCGGTTCGCTGCAGCGGGGACTGGTGGCGGCCGAGAGCGTTTTTGAAATGGTCGATGAGGTCCCGGAGCAGGACGACGGCACCCATCGGCTGGCGCGCGCCGAGGGCAAAGTGGAGTTCTCGGATGTCACCTTCTGCTATTCAGGAAGCCAGCGCAAGGCGCTGGACGCCGTGTCGCTGACCGTTCATCCGGGAGAAATGGTGGCCCTGGTGGGCGCGTCCGGATCGGGGAAGACCACCCTGGTGAACCTGATACCCAGATTCCACCATCCCTCATCGGGCAAGATCCTGCTCGACGACATCGACATCTCGACGATCCGGCTTGCGGATCTGCGCGCCAATGTCGCGCTGGTTTCCCAGGATGTGGTCTTGTTCAACGATACGGTTGCCGCCAATATTGCCTATGGTTCGATTGGCGACCGGGCTGATCGCGAGGAGCTGGTCGCGGCGGCCAAGGCCGCCCACGCGCACGAATTCATCGTCGCCATGCCGCAGGCTTACGACACGATGGTCGGCGAGAACGGCGTCAAGCTTTCCGGCGGACAGCGGCAGCGCCTGGCGATCGCCCGCGCGCTGCTCAAGAACGCCCCGGTGTTGATCCTCGACGAGGCCACTTCTGCGCTCGACACCGAATCCGAACGGCTGATCCAGGCGGCCCTGGAGACGCTGATGCGGGGCCGCGCCACGCTGGTCATCGCGCACCGCCTGTCCACCATCGAGGGCGCCAACCGCATCGTGGTGTTGGCTCACGGCAAAGTGGTGGAGACCGGCACGCATGTCGAACTGCTTGCCCGGGATGGCACTTATGCACGACTCCATCGCTTGCAATACGCGCGGGAACAGCTCCAGTGATTTCGCTGTTTGTGGTGCACACCGAGGCTTCGCTCGGCTGGGGCGGTCAGGAAATCCGCGTGCTTGGCGAAATGGCCGGGATGGTCGCCCGCGGCCATCGCATGCTGTTGTTCTGTCCCGCCGAGGCGCGCATCTTCAGCGAGGCGCAAGCCCGCGGCATCGACGTGGAGGCACTGCCCATCGGCCGGAAGGCCTGGTCCGCCATGCGTGCGTTGCGCCGGCGACTGAAGGCGCTGCAGCCGAACCTGGTGGTGACCCACAGCTCGACCGACAGCTGGCTCACGGCGCTCGCCACGCGCTGCTGGCGCGTCGCGCCGAGGGTGCTGCGCCTTCGCCACATTTCGGCGCCGGTGGGCCGCAATGCGGCCACGCGCTGGCTCTACGGTCGCGCCGCGGCCCATGTCGTGACCACCGGCGAGCGTCTGCGCCGCCAGCTGATCCGTGACCTCGATCTGGCGGAATCCCACGTCAGTTCGGTACCGACCGGGATAGACCTTGCGGGCTACCGGCCGCGCGACCGCATCGCCGCGCGGCGACAACTGGGGCTGGCGGAGCATGGCTTCATCGTCGGCATCGTCGCCACCTTGCGCAGTTGGAAGGGCCATCGCTACCTGCTCGACGCCTTCGCCCAGCTCGACGACAAACAGGCGCGGCTGTTGATCGTCGGCGACGGCCCCGGCCGTGACAACCTGCGCCTTCAGGCCCGCGAGCTGGGCGTCGCGGAGCGGGTCACGATGCCGGGCAACCAGCCCGATGTCGCGCCCTGGCTTGCCGCGCTGGATGTTTTCGTCCTGCCTTCCTACGCCAATGAAGGCGTGCCGCAGGCGATCATGCAGGCGCAAGCCAGCGGCCTGCCGGTGATCAGCACGCCGGTCGGCAGCATCCGCGAGATCGTTGACGATGGCACTACCGGATTGCTGGTCCGGCCGCGCGATGTCGCTGCCCTCAGGACGGCCCTGACCCGGCTGCGGGATGACGCAGTTCTGCGCCAGCGGCTGGGCGCCGCTGCGCTGGCCCAGGCGCTGGAAAACTATTCCGACCAGCGCATGCTCGACCGCATGGAAGCGCTGTACCGCCAGGTGCTGGAGCAGTCGTGAGCGCTGTTGCGGCGCCGCCGCTCGATGCCGATGTGCTGGCGATCGTCGTCGCCCGAATCGGCGACACGCTGCTCGTGACGCCGGCCTTGCGCGCTCTGAAAGCCGCCGTTCCGCGGGGGCGGCTGACGGTATTGGCGCATCGAAACCGGGCTGCCCTGCTGGAGAACCTGCCATTCATCGACCGCCTCGGCACGATCGGCAAGCGCGCGGCGCCGTGGCGCGGGCATCTGCCCTTGTCGCGCCACGATCTGGCCGTGGTCTGGGGACACGACCGGGCGCTGGTGGCCTACGGCTTGCGCCGCGCCCGCCGCGTGGTCACGTTCGAAACGGCCGGGCTTCCCGCCAGTTCCCGTCTGGTACAAGTCAAGCGACCGTCGATGTCGATCCATGCCGTGCGCGAACGTCTGTTGCTGACCGAGGCGGCTGGCATCGCCAGCCAGGAGCTGCGCCTGGCCTACGCGGTGACGCCGCAAGAGGCCGACGCGGCGAGGCGATGGCTCGCCTCGCAGGGCGCCGGGTCGCCCGTGGTCGGCATCCAGCCCGCCAGCTTTCCGACCAAGCCGCAACGCGACTGGCCGATGGAATCCTTTGCCGCGTTGCTGCAGAGTCTCGCTGCCAGCTATCCGCAGGCGAGTTTCGTGGTCCTTGGCGACCAGGCCGCCGTGGCGGCCGCCAGCCGCTTGCGGACCGCGGTCGGGGAACGGGTGATCATCGCCGCGGGCCGGTTCCCCTTGCGCCAGTCCGCCGCGCTGATCGGCCAGCTCGACCTCTACATCGGGGTAGACACCGGGCCGACACACATCGCCGGCGCGCTCGGCATACCGATGGTGGCGCTCTACCATTGCAGTTACCCGGGCCGGAACCTGATTCCGCTAGAGCATCCGGCATTGACAATGATCGAACATCCCTCCACCGGCCTGCCCGCTGCCGCCATCGAACGGAGCATGGCCGAGATTCCGGTCGATGCCGTTCAAAGAGCGGCCGTCGATCTGCTCGCGAGGCGACCGCCGCCATGACACCTGGGTTGTCGCTGCTGCCTTTCGCGATGCTCCTGGTCATCCTGCCCTTCCCGGGCACGGTGGCGGCGCGGCTGCTGCTTCTGGCCATCTGTTTCGGTATCGCGCAGTGGCGGTGGTGGCGCGTTCCCGGCGTGCGGGCCGCGATCCCCTGCAAGGCCGTGCTCGGCGTCTGGATTGCCGTCTGTCTGGTCTCGCTGACCTACGCCTTCGATTTTGCCTACACGCTGGGCGAACTGAAAAACGAGATCGGCTACACCATGATGGCGTTTTTCGGATTCTTTGCCGTGGCCCATGAGCGGAACAATGCCGTATGGCTGTTGCGGGCCAGCGGCCTGGGAATTGTCGTCCTCGGTTCATGGGCGCTGGTCACGCTGGTTGGCAACCACATGGCCTGGCAGGAAGGCGGCGGGCATGGCGGAACCGGCGTCGCCGCCACCTGCGCCGTCACCGTCCTGCCGGGGCTGGTCTGGCTGGCGCGCGAAGATCCGTCGCGCTGGGGGCGCCGCATTGCCGCGGGGATCGGCTGCTTCACGCTATTCTTCGCGGTGATGACCATGCAACGGGCGATCTGGCCGGTTCTCGCGCTGCAGGCGATCCTGCTATTGGCCATGGCGGCACGGGCCGGCCTGTTTGCGGTACCCCGGCGACACCTGCTGGCCGCCGCCGCCGTGTTGGCGGTGACGACCGTCGGGGGCATCGTGCTGATCCAGCAGGCGCGTTATGGCGGTTCCGTGAGCAACGACCCGCGGCTGGCGTTCTGGCCCAAGGTCGTCGCCCGGATTGCCGAGCATCCACTGGCGGGGACCGGCTTTGGCCGTGGCGTGATTCACCAGGCCTATCCCGATCTCACGCCGCCGGAGTCTCCGGCCCTGTGGCACGCCCACAATGTGTTTCTCAACCACGGGCTGGAAATGGGGCTGCCCGGCATGGTGGCGCTCGCGTCCTTGTTCGCCGGATTCGGTTTGATGTTCTGGCGCGCGAGTGATGGTCGATCCACCTGGGCCGGCATCGCCGGGCTGATGCTGGTCGCGGGCGTGCTGGCGCGCAACCAGTTCAACGATTTTTTCGGGCGCGACATGAGCATCATGTTTTGGGCGCTTACCGGGCTGTTCGCACGACTTGCCGTGACCGCAAGACAAGGAAAGCAAAATGATCAGCAAACACCAGCTTAAGGTCCTGCTGCGGTCCCGTTCGCGGCAATTCCTCGCCGACCGTGAAGCGTCGGCCTTCCGGCCCGGCCTGGTGCGCGCGCTGGAATGGAAGGGTCACCCGGTGCATTACCGGCCCGGCAGTTCCGATCCAGAAGTCATATACAAGATTCTGCTCAAGGGCGGCCGCAAGGCGGACTACTGGATACCGCCCGAAGTCACCGCCGCGGTGATCTGGGACATCGGCGCCAACATCGGTTCGGCAAGCGTCTACCTGGCCCGCCGCTTTCCCGCGGCGAAGATTCACGCCTTCGAGCCGGTGCCGGAAAATTTCGTCCTGGTCGAGAAGAACGCGGCCGGCCTCGCCGTGACCCCGCACAATCTGGCCCTCGGGGCGCGGGACGGCGAGCTCGAGATCAGCGCCAGCGACTATCCGCTCAACTTCGGCGGCTTCTCCTTTCACTACAACGGTACCGCGCCGGCCGTCGCCACGCGCGTGCGCATGGCCCGCCCCGACACCCTGATCGCGCAGGGCATTCCGCCACCCGACCTGATCAAGATCGACACCGAGGGTGCCGAATGGGACATCCTCACGGCTTTTCCCGACGAGGTGCTGGCCGGCGTCGGCTGGATCGTCGGCGAACTGCATTCAGTGCGTTCCTTCGAGTTGCTCGAATACCTGTCGCGCTGGTTCCTGATCGAGACCAGGAAGTCGATGAAGAGTCCGCTGTTCATGTTTTCAGCCAAGAACAAATCAGCCGGCTGATGCGCATCTGCTTCTACAACGTCACCGCCAGCTTCATTCCCGGCGGCCTGGAAACCTACTGCTGGGAGGTCGGCCGCGCCCTGGCGCGCCGCGGCCATGAGGTTGCGATCGTGGCCGGCGCGCGCGGCGAAGCGCGCCATGACGAAGTCAAGCTGATCCGCTTTCCCTTCCGCATCGAGCAGTCCTGGCCGGCGTTCGGCACGCGCTTCCGGCGCCTGATGGAGCGGCTTTCCTTCGCCCGCGGCGGCGGCCTGGCGCATCTGGTGGCCGCCGGGTACGACGCGATCATCATCAACAAGCCCTTCGATTTCCCGGTCTTGTGGTGGGCGCGACGATCCGGCAACAAGGCGCAAACCTTGTTCCGTTCGGGCGGCACCGACTTTTTCCTCGGCGACCGCCTGTTTGCGGGGGTCATCGACCACTGGGTATCCACCAGCCGCTACAACGCGGCGCAGGTCGAGGCGCGCTATGCCCGGCCGGTGACGGTGATCCACAACGGCGTGGATACCGCGCAGTTCCAGCGCCGGGAGCGCGAGCCCGGCCTTGCGGATTTGCCGGCCGGGGCGCGAGTGATTGTCAGCGTCGGCCGGCTGGTGGGCTGGAAGGGCTTGCAGGTGATCGTCGAAGCCCTGGCCGGACTGCCGGGCGACGTTCACTACTTGATCATCGGCGAGGGGCCGGAACAGGATGCGCTGCGGCAGCTCGCCGGGCGTCTCGGCGTCGGCGAGCGGGTTCGTTTCGCCGGTCGCGTGGCCCACGCCGAGCTGCCGCGCTGGCTCAGCCTTGGTGATGTCTTCGTGCAGCCCTCGATCGGCGAGGAAGCCTTCGGCATCAGCGTGGTCGAGGCGATGGCCTGCGGCCTGCCGGTGCTGGCCGCCGACAATGGCGGCATGCGTGAAATCGTGCTGCACAGGAGCACCGGGCAACTGCTGCCGTCCGGCGATGTCGCGGCCTGGCGCACCGCACTCGCGGATTTGCTGGCCGCCGGCGGGGCGGCGATGGGTGCCGCGGCGCGCCAGCGCGCGGTCGATCATTTCACCTGGGCAGCCAACGCCGCGGCTGTCGAGCGGATGTTGGCGGGGTAAGCGGCCGTGTGCGGCATTCTCGGCTTCGTCGCGCCCGACGGCGCCACGCCAGGATTCGATCTCGCGGCGGCGGTGACGGGGCTGCATCACCGCGGCCCGGACGATTCCGGCCAGTGGCGGGATGGCGCCGCGGGACTGGGCTTCACGCGGCTGTCCATCATCGACTTGTCGCCCGCCGGCCACCAACCCATGGTCAGCCCCTGCGGCCGCTACACCGTCGTCTTCAACGGCGAGATCTTCAACTTTCCGGACCTGCGCGGCGAACTCGAGAGCCAGGGCGAGACCTTCGCCGGCCACTCCGATACCGAAGTGCTGCTGCGGCTGTTCGTGCGCGACGGGCTGGAGCGCTGCCTGGCGCGGCTGCGCGGCATGTTCGCCTTCGCCGTCTGGGACCGCCGCGAGCGCACCCTGTACGCTGCCCGCGACCGGCTCGGTGTCAAGCCGCTGGTGTATGCCGAGACAGCGCGCGGATTTGTCTTCGCGTCGGAAATCGGCGGATTGTTCGCGCTCGATCCCGAACTCTCCCGCGCGCCGGATTTCCAGGCGCTCGACCACTATCTGACCTTCCAGTACATCCCGGCACCGATGTCGGGTTTCGCGGCGATTCGCAAGCTGCCGCCGGCACATGCGATGGTGATCAAGGACGGCCGCATCGTGCGCATCTCGCGTTACTGGGACATCGATTTCGCGCGGCGCTCGAAACTGTCCTTCGACGAAGCCTGCGAATCCCTGCGCGAGAAATTTCTCGAAGCGACGAAAATCCGCATGATCGCGGACGTGCCGCTGGGCGCCTTCCTTTCCGGCGGCATCGATTCCTCGATCACCGTTGCGGCGATGGCGCGGTTGTCGGACCGGCCGATCAAGACCTTCGCCATCGGCTTCGACGACGCGCGCTTCAACGAATTGCCGTTCGCGCGCCAGGTGGCCGAGCATCTGGCCACGGAGCACCGCGAAATGATGGTGCGGCCCGATGCCGTCGAGTGGCTGCCGCGGCTGATCGAACATCTCGGCGAACCGTTGGCCGACAATTCGATCCTGCCGACCTTCTACGTTTCACGCTTCGCGCGCGAGCAGGTGACGGTGGCGCTGACCGGCGACGGCGGCGACGAGAGCTTCGCCGGCTACCGGCGCTTCTACCAGATGCGGCGCGCCGACGTGCTCGGCCGCGCCGGTTTGACGCCGCTCTGGCGTGGCCTGCGCCGGCTGACCGTGGCGCTTGAGAATCGGCTCAAGCCGCAGCGCCCGAAACGCCGTTTTCCTGCCACGCGCGCCGACGAGATGCTGTCGATGCGGGGCGCGGAAGCCTACAAGCATCTGCTGGCCTTCTACCCCGACACCGCCAAGGAAGCGCTGCTGACGCCCGCGTTCAAGGCGCGCCGCGGCGCATCGCGCACCACGGCCTACCTGGACCAGGCGCTGGCCCGCGCCGCCGATGCCGACACCACGACGCGCTGGGGCTATGCCGATCTGGTCACCTACCTGCCCGAGGACATCCTGTTCAAGGTCGACATCGCCAGCATGGCTGTGTCATTGGAATGTCGCTCGCCCTTCCTCGACCACGAACTGGTCGAATTCGCCCATAGCCTGCCGGGCGGCTACAAGCTGTCAGCCGCCGGACGCCACAAGCACATCCTCAAGGAAGCCTTCAAGGACTGGCTGCCGGCGGGATTCATGGACCGGCCCAAGCAGGGTTTCTCGGCACCCTTGGCGCGCTGGCTGCGCGAGGATTTCGGCCCGCTGCTGCGCGAGCGCCTGCTGGACCAGCGGACGCTGGCGCCGTGGTTCGACCAGGCGCAGGTGGCGCGCTACGTCGAGGAACATCTGGCGGGGACCGGCTCCCACAGCCAGCGCCTGTGGCCGCTGCTGGTGCTGGCGATCTGGATCGACAAGTTCGGGGTAGACACCGCGGCATGAAGATCGGCCTGATCGCGACGGGCATCTGGGGCAGCATCCATCTTGACCTGGCCAGGGAGCTCGCGCGCCAGGGGCATGACGTCAGGATCTACACCGAGGACCAGCGCGCGCCGTCGGGCATGAGCTTCACCAGAGTCGACGAGGACGGCCTGCATTTCTGGATCATTCACGGCGTTCGTCGCAATCCCTGGACCTGGCTGCTCGACCGGCTGTTCAAGTTCTGGCTGGGGCGGCGCTTCTTCACGACGCTGGTGGCGATCTGGCGCTTCATCCGCGCCAACCGCGACCGCCAGGTATTCGTCGTCGAGGCCGACTGGCTGGGTTTTTTCGTCGCCATCGTGAGCTTGTTTGAAAGCTTCCGCTGGGTGGTCGGCATCCACGACACCGACTATCTCGACGCGCCGATTCGTTTCCCCGGCCGCCCCGTGAGCCGCTGGCGCAGCGCCGTGCAGCGCTGGGTCCTGGCGCGTGCCGACGCCGTACGCTCCAACTCCTGGGTGACGACCAACGCACTGATCGCCGGCGGCTGCGATGCCGGAAAGATCTGCACGATTCCGCTGCACTACCTGCCCGGGCGCATGCTGCCGCCGGCCGACATCCCGCTGATGGCGTTTCGTGCCGCGAGCCGGACCACGGTGCTGGCGGAACTCGGCGTTCCCGCCGACGGCGAACTGCTGATCACCATGTGCCGCGTGACCTGGGTCAAGCGCCTGGAGCTCGCGGTCGAGGCCCTGGCGGCGGCATTGCCGCGGCGGCCGCAGCTGTGGCTCGCGATCTGCGGCGGGGATCGCAAGCTGCCGGGCCTTGGCAGTTATGCCGGGCATCTGAGCGCCACGGCGCAGCGCCTCGGCGTCGGCCACCGCCTGTTGCTGCCCGGCGACATCGCGTCGTCGCGCGTCAAGGAATACCTGGCGGCCGCCGACCTGCACCTGGCGCCGTCGTGGGTCGACACCTTCAACTACGGCGTCGTCGAGGCCGCCCTGGTCGGCACGCCTTCGCTGATGTCGCCCGGCGTCGGCGCCGCGCCGTGGATAGTCGATTGCGGCGCGGGCCAGGTGGTGGAGCAGGGCGAACCAACGGCCTGGGCCGAGGCCATCGCGGCGCAGCTCGCGGCGCCGGCTTCGGCGGACTTGCGCGTCGCCGCGAAGAAAAAACTGGGGCGCGAACTGGCGCCTGCCATGATCGCGCCCCAGGTGGTGCGCTGCTGGGCGGGAGCGCCATGAAGCCGCTGTGCATCCAGGTCAACTGGCAGGGGCAGCTCGGCGGCGGCGAGATCTACACGCGCTTCTTCACCCGGGCGCTGCAGGCGCTCGGCTGGGAAGTGCAGCTGGTGGTCGTGCGCGGGGCGAAGTACTGGGAAAACCTCGGCCTCGACGGCGTGCGCTTCATTCCCATCGATCATGGCAACGACATTCCCGCCGTTTTGCCGCGGGAACCCGCGGTGGTCGTCACGCACAACATGCTGCCCGCGGAGCTGGCCCAGCGCGTGGCGGCCAGCCATCGCCTTGGCGGCTTGATCCACATGCCTCTGGTCGGGCGCGATCCGCGCGGGCTGGCGCACTATCATCGGCTGTTCGCGGTCTCCGGCTATGTGCGCGACACCATCGCAGCACGCGGACACACCAACGTCCACGCCGCGCCGCTGCTCGGAGTCGCCGACCTGGCGCCACGCGCCGTCGGCCGCGGACCGCTGCTGCGCCACAGCGAATATGCCTGGGACCGGCGCAAGTTCCGTGATCGCGTATTGTCCTGGTGCGAGCCGCTGCGCGAGCTGCGGCCCCGGCTGGCGTTTTCGCGCCGGGCCGGTCTCACGCTGGGCATCGTCTCGCGTCTGACGCCGATCAAGCAGTTTCCGCTGCTGTTCTCGTTGCTGACGCCGGTGCTGGCGCAGTTCCCCGACATCAACCTCGAAATCTTCGGCAGCGGCGGCTATGCCTCGGTGCGCGATCTGCGCGCGGCCTTGGCGCCGCTGGGCGACCGGGTTCGCTTCTGGGGCATGCAGGCCGACCCGGCGGCGGTTTACCGGCAACTCGACTATGTGCTCTCGGGCCTGCCCGAACGCGAAGCGCTGGGCCTCAACCTGATCGAGGCCCAGGCGGCCGGCACGCCAGTGATCGCGGTCGACGCGCCGCCTTTCACCGAAACCGTGGTGCATGGCGCCTCCGGGTTCCTTTACGCCGATCCGCGCGGGGATCGCGGCGCCGCGTTCGGCGAACTCATCGCCGCCCTCGCTGCGGGGCTTGCGCGTCCCGATCCGCGGCTCGCCGCTACGCATCTGGCGCAGTTCTCGCCGGGGGCGTTTCAGGCGCGGGTTGCTGACGCGATGGCGGACCTTACGGCATGAAGATTCTCTATCTGCACCCCCGTTCCTGGATCGGCGAGTATGCGATGCTGGTCCATCTGCGCGCCATGGGCCAGCAGGTTTGCGTGCTCGAGGAACGTCGCGACCTGCCGGCGGCGCGCCGGATCGAGGACCATTTCGAGAAACCCGGCGACGGCATCGCCACCTTCTGGTACAACCCGCGGCGCGGCCTCGAGCGCCTGCTGACCTGGCCCGCCGACAGGTACTACCGCGACGCCTTCGACGGCCGCAACCTGGTGCATCGGATGTGGGTGATCGCCGCGGCGGCAAGGCGCTTCCGTCCGGACCTGATCATCGCCAGCGACGGATTTTCCTACGCCGTGCCCGCGGCGCTGCTGCGCCGGCTGGGGATTCTGGCGGCGCCGCTGGTGGTCGGCTTCATCGGCGGCGACATCCTCGACTGCCCCGAGGCCGCCTACGGACGCCGCCGGACGCACGCCACCGACAGGCTGATCAAGAGTGTCGTCCGCCATGCCGATTGGCTGCGCCCGGTTTCGCCGATGCTGGCGGAGGTGTTGCAGGGCGACGGCGCGGACCTTCGCCGCATCCGGATGATTCCGAGCCATTTGGTCTTTGATTCCTCCGTCATCGACGCGGTGTTCGCCGCGCGCCAGGCCCTGGCGATTTCCATTCGCCAGCGTTACGGCATCGCGCTCGATGCGCCTTTGGTGGTCACGCTCTCGTGGAACCAGAAGGGTAAGGGCGCGCATATCCTGGCCCGGGCCTGGCCGCGGATTCTGGCCGCCGTGCCGGACGCGCGCTGGCTGCTCTGCGGCCCGGACGACCCCTGGCTGGCGCAGGCCGTCTGGCCGGTGCTGGAGCAGGCGGGGCTGCGCGATACCGTAGTCGCCACCGGCCGGCTCGCCGGCCGCGACCTCTTCGAGCACCTGGCGGCGGCGGACCTGCATGCCAACCCCACACTTTGCGAAGGTCTCAACATGGTCACGGTGGAAGCGGCGGCGGCGGGCACGCCGACCATCTGCACCAACGGCTGTGGCATCGCCGCCTGGATCGCCAGGTTCGACGCCGGCGCGGTGGTTCCCGCCGGGGAAGCCGTGCCGATGGCCGATGCTACAATCCGCGCGCTGCAAGATCGTGCCCTGCTGGCCAGCTATGGCGCAGCGAGTCGCGCCATGATTGCCGACTTCGCGCTGGACCGAGTCGCCCAGCAACTGATTTCCCTGTTCGACGATGCCCGCAGGGAATCATCGCCAACGGAGTCCTGAGTGACATCAATGCCCGCCCCGCAGGAAGCCATTCGGGCGCTCGCCGCCGACGACCTCTACGCAGCGGTACTGAAGTTGTTCGGGGATGCGCCGCCGGGCCGCATCCTCGACGTGCCCGCCGGCCACGGCGCCTTCGCCCAGGAGCTGCTCAAGCGCGGTCATGACAACATCGATTGCCTCGATATCGCAGAGGAGACTTTCGCCCTGCGCGACCCGCGCGTGCGCTTCACCCGCCACGACGTGATCCGTCCGCTGCCGTTTCCCGATGCCCATTTCGACTACGTGTTCAGCATCGAAGGCATCGAGCACTTCGAGAACCCCTGGACCTTCGCCAGGGAACTCTGCCGCGTGCTGAAGCCCGGCGGACGGCTGATCATCAGCACGCCCAACACCTTCTCGGTCGATGCCCGGGTGAAATACCTGCTGGCCGGCTACTATCCGCGCTTTCGCCCGCTGATGCTCGACCCGGACAAGGTCATGGTGCAGCCGGTCGATGACGCTCACATCAGCCCGATCTACTACTGGCAGCTCAATTTCTTCCTGCGCCAGGGTGGCGTCTCGATCCGGCGGGTAAGCACCAACGCCTTGTTGCGCAAGCCGCAATGGATCAAGCGCGTGCTCGAGAACCTGATCGCCCGCATCATCCGCAACAACATCCGCCGGCGCGGCCTGCCGGACCACGGCGTCAGTTCCGACGCGGTACTTTTCGGCGACTGCCTGGTCATCGAAGGCGTCAAGGATTGAGGCTGCTCTACGTCTTTCCGGAGCCGCTGCCGTTGCCCCGCGCCCGCGGCGTGCAGGTCGCCCATGCCGTCAGCAGTCTCGCCGCCGCCGGGATCGCCGTGGACCTGGCCTATGTCCCGGTGGCCGGCCAGTCGCCGCTGGCGCCCGCCGGCGGGATCGTCCCGCCCGGGATCGAACTGGTTCCGCTAGCGCGCAACTGGCCGCCACCCCTCGATCGGATTCCGCCATTCTCGCGCTGGCATTCGGTGCGCTTGTTCGCACGTCGCCTGATGCGGGAAATCGAAGGGCGCCGGCCAGACCTGATCTATGTCCGGCACCTCAAGCTCGCGGCCTTGCTCCTCGCGCGCGGGGATCTGCCGCCTTTGATCTACGAAGCGCACGAGGTGTTTGCCGACACGGTGAAGGCGGCACGTCGCGAGACCACGCGGGCACTCGAGGCTACCGTGGTCCGCGAGGCGACGGCGCTGGTCTGCAACAGCCGGGCAACGGCCGAGCGGCTGACGGCGCTGCATGGTCCGCCGCGCCGATTGCTGGTGCTGCCCAATGGAGTGACGCCCTTGCCCGGCTTGCCGGAAAAGCCTTGGCAGGAGTGCCGGCGCCACGTGGTCTATGCCGGGTCGTTCTTCGGCTGGAAGGGTGTCGCCGACCTGGTCACCGCCGCCGCAACCCTTGACGGCTTTCGCCTGACGCTGATCGGCGGAGAAGCCGAACATATCGAGCGGCTGCGCCAGCAGTTGGCGCCGGGCGGCGCGGAAATCGAGTTCTTGCCGCGGCTGGCTCATCCGGAAGTCATGGCGCGGCTCGGCGCCGCCTGCATTGCAGTTTTGCCCAATCGGCCGGATGCGGACAGCGCCTTCACGTCACCGATCAAGCTGTTCGAATACATGGCGGCGGGTTGCGCGATCGTGACCTCCGACCTGCCGGCGATCCGCGAGATTCTCGGGGACGCGGATGCGGCGTGGTTCCGGCCGGGCGATCCGGCGAGCTTGCGCGGTGCCCTGCAGCAACTGGGCGATGACTGTGCCCGGGCGAAGACCCTGGGGCAACGGGTGCATGCGATGAGTGCGGATTATTCCTGGCAGAAGCGGGCGCAACGCTTGCAGAGCTTCCTGCAGGAAGTCCTGTCGGGCGGTCGCTAGAGTTCGATGCTGTTCAACTCCTATGAATTCCTGTTCGGGTTTCTGCCAGCCGGCCTGCTGATCTACTTCCTGCTGGGACGCCGCGGCAGCGGGCTGGCCGCCATCGGCTCTCTTGTGGCGGCGTCGCTATTCTTCTACGGCTGGTGGAATCCCCTGTACCTGCCGCTGCTGGCGGGGTCGATCGCCTTCAACTTCCTGGTCGGCCGCCGCCTGTCGGCGAACCCCGTCCCGGCGCGCGGCGACCGGGCGATGCTCTGGCTGGGCATCGCGGGCAACCTGGCCTTGCTGGGCTATTTCAAATACGCCGGCTTCTTTGGCACCAACCTCAACGCGATTGCCGGCCTGACCCTGCCGGTACCGCACATTGTCCTTCCCCTGGGCATCTCGTTTTTTAGCTTCACCCAGATCGCCTATCTGGTGGATGCCTACCGCAAGGAAGTGCGCGAGTATCGTTTCGCCAACTATGCCCTCTTCGTCACCTTTTTTCCGCACCTGCTGGCCGGCCCGATCCTGCATCATGCCGAAGTGATGCCGCAGTTCGCCCGGCGCGAAACCTTTCGTGTCAGCGCGGAGAACTTCGCCGTCGGGCTGACGATCTTCGCCATCGGCCTGTTCAAGAAAGTGGTGCTGGCCGATGGTTGTGTCGACTATGTGACGCCAGTCTTCGCCGCCGCGCACGGCGGTCAGGCGATCGGCGGACTGGCCGCCTGGGGCGCCGCGTTGGGATACACCTTCCAGCTCTATTTCGACTTCTCCGGCTATTCGGACATGGCCCTGGGTTTGGCGCGCCTGTTCGGCATCGTTTTTCCGGCCAACTTCAATTCGCCCTACAAGGCCACGTCGATCATTGATTTCTGGCGCCGTTGGCACATGACGCTTTCACGATTCTTGCGTGACTATCTCTACATCCCGCTCGGCGGCGGCCGCTGCGGTCCGTTGCGGCGCCATGCCAACCTGATGGTGACGATGCTGCTCGGCGGGCTCTGGCACGGGGCCGGGTGGACCTTTGTGGCGTGGGGCGCGTTGCACGGCGGCTACCTGATCGTCAACTACGGCTGGCGAGCCTTCCGCCAGCGGCATCTCGCCGGCTTTGCCGTTCCTCCCGGAGTCGGGCGCTGGCTGGCGCGGCTGCTGACTTTCAGCGTCGTGCTGGTCGCCTGGGTGTTCTTTCGTGCCGAGTCGATGACAGCCGCGGCATCGATTCTCCATGCCATGACCGGAGCCAGCGGGTTCTCCAGACACGAGGCGCACTGGGGTGGCGGGCAGGAGATCAAGTGGCTGCTGTTGATGTTCATCGTCGCCTGGGGTCTGCCCAATGTGCAGCAGATGCTGCACCGCTACCGGCCGGCGATCGAAACCTACCCGGGGGAGATCGCTGCGCCCCGTTGGCGGCGCCTGACCTGGCAGCCCAGCGCGGCTTGGGCACTATTGACCGCGGTGTTGCTGGCCGCGGCATTGATCAACCTGACTCATGTCAGCGAGTTCCTCTACTACCAGTTCTGACCCATGCGCCGCTATCTGGGAACTCTGGGCCTGTCGTTGGTCGCCGCGCTGCTGCTGCTGGCGGGTGCCAACGCGCTGATTAATCCCTACGGCTATTTCGACGTGCCGAAGATGCCCGGCATCAATGAGTTCGCCCTTGGTTTCAATCACCGCCTGCCGCTGGCCAAGGCCCTCGCTGTCGATCGCCTGCGGCCTGCCTCGATAGTGATCGGCAACTCGCACGCCGAGACCGGCTACGATCCGGAGCATCGCGCATTCGACGATCGACCCGCCTACAACCTCGCCTTCGGCGGTGCCAACATCCAAACCATCAGGCGCTACATTCTGGAAGCGGTCGCCGCCGGCCGGCTGCGCCACGTCGTGCTGGCGCTGGATTTTTCGATGTTCGATCCGTCGGTCTGGAAGGAGCAGGGCGACACAGAAGTCCTGCTCACGGATGGCGCAGGGCAGCGACGCGGGCTATGGCACGAAGGGAAACGCTTTGCCACCATCCTGCTGTCGGGTACGGCGCTGTCTGACAGCTGGTGGTCGCTGACGCACCAGCGCAAGCCGGTCGCGAAGTACCTGTCTTCCGGCCTTCGCGACGATGCCGCGGACCTCGATCAGGTGATGCGCGAGGGCGGCCATCACGATGCTTCGCTGCGCGCCGAAAGTTCCTTTCTCTCGGCGGCACTGAGGGATTTGGGATCGGTGCAGGGGCGCGAACGCTACCGGCGCGCACTGGCGCAACTGTATGACATCGTGGCCGTTGCGGAGGCGCACGGCATTCGCCTGACGCTGGTCTTCAATCCGGCCCATGCGCGCCAGAACTATCTGATCGAGGCTGCCGGCCTCTGGCCGGCCTACGAGCAGTGGAAGGCCGACATGCTTGCCGCGAGCCGGCGGGGCAAGGCCAACGTGCTGTGGGATTTCAGCGCCGTCAGCCCCTGCACCTCGGAAGACCTGCCGCCGAAGGGCGACACCGCGGCACGGATGCGCTGGTACCGCGAGACTTCGCACTTCCGGCCGGCGCTCGGCAACAAGGTCCTCGACCGTATCGGTGGCTTCGGCCCCGGTGCGGAGTGTGCGCATTTCGGCGAGGTGCTGGCGCCGGAAAGCTTGTCGCGTTCCCTCGCCGTGCAGCGCCAGCGGCTTGCGGAATGGATCGCCCGCCATCCGCAGGACGTCGCGGAAATCGATGCGCTGGCGCGCCAGTATGGCCGCCGCCCGTGACAGAATACTTCGACCAGAATGGCGGAGAGCCCGGATGGCAAAGAGCCTCCTGAGTCGCATCGCGAGAAGCATCAAGCAGAACCTCAGGCGCCGCCGGACGCGCGCGATCTTCACTGAGATCTACCTGAACAACAAGTGGAAGGACGCCGAGTCGCGCTCGGGCCCAGGCTCCAACGAGGAGCAGACGGCGGCGCTCAAGACGGAATTGCCGGAAATGTTGCGCCAACTCGAAGTGAAATCCCTGCTGGACATACCCTGCGGCGATTTCGCCTGGATGCGGGACATCGAAATGCCGGTCGAGCGCTATATCGGCGCCGACATCGTCCAGGCAGTGGCCGACAACAACCGCCGCAGCTACGGCGGTCCGGGGCGGGAGTTCATCTGCCTCGACCTTACCCGGGACAAGCTGCCGCGAACGGACATGATCTTCTGCCGCGACTGCCTGGTGCACCTGCCGCTCAAGGACGTCGCGCTGGCCCTGCGCAACATCAAGCGCAGCGGGGCGCGCTTCGTCACGCTGACCACGTTCACCGAATTCGCCGACAACGATGACATCGTCAGTCCGGGCAAGTGGCGCAAGCTGAACCTGGTGCGCGCGCCCTTCTTCCTGCCGCCGCCGCTGCGCTTGCTGGACGAGAAGTCGCCGGCGGCGCCAGACAAGCATCTGGGGGTGTGGCGTGTCGCCGATCTGCCCGAACGCTACGAGGTCTAGGACCGGGGCGCCGGGTTAGTGCGCGGCATCCCAGTTGGCACCGACGCCGACCTCCACCAGCAGCGGTACCTTGAGTTGCGCCACGCCGCCCATCAGCCTCGGCAGTTCCTCGCGCAGCATCTGCAGTTCGTCGTCGGGTGCTTCCAGAACCAGTTCGTCATGCACCTGCAGCACCAGCAGGGTTCGCAGCTTTTCCGTATCGATCCACCGTTGCACGGCCAGCATCGCGCGCTTGATCAGGTCGGCGGCGGTACCCTGCATCGGCGCATTGATCGCCGCGCGCTCGGCACCCTGGCGCCGGCCGGCGTTGGCGGCCTTGATTTCCGGCAGCCACAGGCGGCGCCCGAACACCGTTTCGACATAACCCCGTTCGCGCGCCGTGTTGCGGGTTTCTTCCATGTAGCGGGCGACCCCCGGATAGCGGGCGAAATAGCGGTCCATGTAGGCCGCGGCGGCGGTACGGTCGACACCGATCTGCCGGGCAAGGCCGAAGGCGCTCATGCCGTAGATCAGACCGAAGTTGATCACCTTGGCGGCGCGGCGCTGCTCGCCGTTGATCTCGGCCGGCGCCACGCCGAAAATCTCCGCGGCGGTGGCGCGATGCACGTCCTCGCCCTGGGCGAAGGCCTCGAGCAGGCGCGGATCGTCGGAAAGGTGGGCCATGATGCGCAACTCGATCTGCGAATAGTCGGCGCTGACGATATGGTGTCCCGGTGGCGCAATGAAGGCGGAGCGGATGCGGCGGCCTTCGGCGGTGCGGATCGGGATGTTCTGCAGATTGGGATCGGTCGAGGCCAGCCGGCCGGTGACGGCGGTGGCCTGGGCGAAGCTGGTATGGACGCGGCCGGTGGCGGCGTTGATCATCTTCGGTAGCTTGTCGGTGTAAGTGTTCTTCAGCTTGGCGAGGCTGCGGTGTTCGAGAATCTTTTTCGGCAGCGGGTAGTCCTCGGCCAGCTTTTCCAGTACTTCCTCGTCGGTCGACGGACCGCCCGAGGGCGTCTTCTTCACCACCGGCAGGCCTTGCTGGTTGAACAGGATTTCCGCGAGCTGTTTGGGTGAATTGAGGTTGAAGGGCTGGCCGGCGAGTTGTTGCGCCTCGGCCTCCAGCGCCATGATCTTGCGGCCGAGTTCGTCGCTGTGCTGTACCAGCGTCGCGGCATCGATCAGCACGCCATTGCGTTCGATGCGGAACAGCACTTCCGCGATCGGCAGTTCGAGGTCGCGATACAGGCTTTCCAGTTCCGGCGCCGCGGCCAGCCGCGGTCGCAGTACCTGATGCACGCGCAAGGTGACATCGGCATCCTCGGCGGCGTACTCGGCGGCGCGGGCGACATCGACCTGGGCGAAGGAAATGCGCGAGGCGCCCTTGCCGGTGAGCGCGTCATAGCTGATGGTCGCCAGGGCGCAGTGACGTGCCGCCAGCGAGCCCAAGTCGTGGGGCTTGTCGGATTCCAGCACATAGGACTGCAGCAGCGTGTCCTCGACGATGCCGGTCAGACGCACGCCATGATTGGCGAAGATGTGTCTGTCGTACTTGAGGTGCTGGCCCAGCTTGGCGTGATGCTGCGACTCCAGCCAGGGCTTGAGTCTGGCGAGCGTTTCGGCGAAGGGCAGTTGCGGGGGTGCGCCGGCATAGGCGTGGCCGAGCGGCAGATAGGCGGCACGCACCGCTTGTCCGTCCGCGATCGCGAAGGAAATGCCGACCAGCCGCGCCAGCCAGGCATC
>WBZP01001514.1_pt1 | contig 28330 bp, 24 predicted proteins | sample 5204301 | NCBI WGS metagenome assembly WBZP01 (sample SAMN12412401, study PRJNA552823) | activated sludge metagenome | isolation source: activated sludge from nitrification reactor of wastewater treatment plant... | place: USA: Pennsylvania | collected 2017 | reverse complement strand
CCGTGGTCAGCGGAATTACGACCACGTCATCCTGGTCGCGGCCATCGAGATTCTGTCCCTTCGGGGCCAACTGGCCGACGACGGTGAACGGCGTCTGCCCGATCCGCAGCGTCTTGCCGACCGGGCTGTCGCTACCGAACAGGTTCTTCGCTGCCGTCTGCCCGATCAGTGCCACGCGCGTGGCCGAGCGCAGGTCGGAATCGGTGAACGGCGCGCCTTCGGTGACCGGCCAGGAGCGGATTTCGAAATAGGTGGGCGTGGTACCGATCACCCAGGCGTTCCAGTTGTTGCCGGCGTGCACGAGCTGTGCCGATCCCTGGTGGATCGGGGCGACCGCCTGTACGCCGTCCAGTTCGACGATCGCTTCCGCATCGGCGACGCGCAGGGTCGGCGCATTGCCCGCACCGCTACGGATGCCGGCGGTGGCGGTGTAGCCGGAGAGGACGACGAAGATGTTGCTGCCCATCGTGCTGATCGTCTGTTGTACGGCCATCTGGGCTCCCTGGCCAATGGCCATCATGAGCACGACGGCACCGACACCGATGACCATGCCGAGCATCGTTAGCGCCGTCCGCAGGCGGTTCGCACCCATCGCCAGCCAGGCTTCGCCGAGCATCGCCTTCAGCATGGCAGTGCCTCCAGCCTTTCCGCCGCACCAGTTGGCCGGTCGCTGACGATCACGCCATCAAGAAAGCGGACCTGCCGCCGGGCGTGATGCGCGACGTCGGGCTCGTGGGTGACCAGCACGATCGTGATGCCTTCGCGGTTCAGTTCGCCGAAGAGCGCCATGATTTCCTCGCTGGTATGGCTGTCGAGGTTGCCGGTCGGTTCGTCGGCGAGGATCAGCCGTGGCCGGTTCACCAGCGCGCGGGCAATCGCGACGCGCTGCTGCTGGCCGCCCGAGATGCGGCTGGGCAGCGAGCTGGCGTAGTTGCCGAGACCGACCCGTTCGAGCATCTCGCGGGCCCGTTGGCGGCGCGCGGCGAGGTCGATGCCGGCATAAACGAGCGGCAAGGCCACGTTGTCTTCGAGCGACATGCGTGGCAGCAGGTTGAAGCCCTGGAAGACGAAGCCGATCGTGCGTCCGCGCAGCGCGGCGAGTTCGTCCGGGGCCAGCGATTCGACATGGCGCCCGTCGAGGATGTAGTCGCCGGACGTTGCCCGATCAAGGCAGCCGAGCAGGTTCATGAAGGTCGATTTTCCGGAGCCCGAAGGTCCCATCACCGCGACGTACTCGCCACTGTGGATGGTCAGGTCGACGCCCTTCAGTGCCGGGAAGAGACCCGCTGCCGTTTCATAGGACTTGGTCAGCCGCGAAACCGCGATGACCGCCGTTCCCGCCATCAGAACATCCTCATGCGCGGCCCGTTGCCCGCAGCGGGCGCGTCGGTGCTGAGGTTCTCGCCGATGATGACACGGTCGCCTGCCTTGAGTTCGCCGCTCGTGATTTCGGTGACACGGTTGTCGGTGATGCCGATACCAACCTGCACCGCCTTCAGCTTGCCATCGGCCAGCACGTGGACCGTGCCGCTGCCGCTGTCGCGTTTCCTGCCGCCACCCTGGCGTGGCGGCGTGCCACCACCCTCGGTAGCGCGGGGCGTCTCCTTCCCGGATGCGCCGGCGGCCGCAGCATCGGCGGGTGGGCGGAAGCGCAGCGCCGCATTCGGCACCGTCAGTACCTCCTTGCGGTGCGCGACGGCGATATTGACGTAGGCGGTCATCCCCGGCAGCAGCGCCTGGTCGGGGTTCTCCACCTCGACGACGACGTTGTAGGTGACGACGTTCTGCGTTGTCGTCGGATTCAGGCGCAGCTGCTTGACGCTGCCCTTGAACTGGCGGTTCGGAAAGGCGTCGACGTTGAAGCGGACCGGCTGCCCGACCTTGATGCCACCGATGTCGGCCTCGGCGAAGCTGGTGTAGATCTGCATCTGCTGCAGGTCCTGCGCGATCTTGAACAGCACCGGTGTCTGGAAGCTTGCTGCAACGGTCTGTCCGACGTCGATCTGGCGATCCACGACGACGCCGGAGACGGGCGAGCGGATCACCGAGTAGCCAAGGTTGGCACGGTCGCGGTCGTTCTGTGCGCGGGCCAGGCGCAGGGCGGCCTCCGCCGCCTTCTTTGCCTGCACCGCCTGATCGAGTTCCTGGCGCGAGACGTACTCTTCGGCGAAGAGCGAGCGGATGCGCACCTCGTTGGCCTGTGCGAGGTCGAGCGACGCCCTGGCGCTGGCAATGCTGGCCTCGCTCTGACCGGCCGCGGCGGCGAGCACGGTATCGTCGAGCTCGGCCAGTACCTGGCCGGCCTTGACTGCGTCGTTGAAGTCGACATGCAGTTTCTTCACGGTCCCCGAGACCTGCGTACCGACGTTGACCAGCGTGACCGGGCTCAGCGTGCCGTTGGCGGAAACGTTCTGCGTGATGTCGCCGACCACTGCCTCCTGCTGCTTGAAGCGCTGCTCGGGCGAGGGCGCCCGCCCTTGCCACCAGTAGACCATGCCGGCGGCACTGATGAGGATTGCGGCAAGGGTCAGGAGGGTTCTGCGTGAGGGAAGCTTCATGATCAGGGCTTTCCGCCGAGCGGCGGCAGGGACTGTTCGCCGGCGAGTACCGGCAGGATGGCCGAATCGAGCACGCCGACCGACTGCGCCAGCGTGGCGCGCGAGACGTTCCAGTCGTAGACAGACAGCACGCGCTGCTGGCGCGCGGCAGCGAGCGCACTCTGCGCCGAAAGCAGGTCGAGGATGTTGCCGACACCGGCGCGGTAACGGCCGAGGGCGACGCGCTCCGACTGCTCGGCACTGGCGAGCAGGTCGGTCGTTGTGCGCATCGACTGGGTGGCGGTCTGCAGGCTCTGGTAGGAGCGCCAGACGTCGAGGGCGATCTGCAGCTGCAGCCGGTCGCGCTGGGCGGCGCGCAGATCGGCCTGCGCTTCGGCGGTACGTACCTTGTAGGTCTGGCCGAAACCGGAAAACAGCGGAATGCTGACCGAGACGCCGATGCTGGATGCGTTCGTCGTCAGGCCGCCGTTGTCCTGCCAGCTCGGCGTTGCGCCGAGGGAAATGCTCGGCAGGTGTGCCGCCTTCGTGGCATCCACCGATGCTCGCGCGGCACGCAGCTGCGCCTCGGCGGCGGCGAGATCGGGTCGGCGCTGGCGCGCCTCGGCAATCAGCGCTTCGACGTTGCGATCGAAATCCGGCGGCGCCGTCACCGCGCCGAGCGGGCGCAACTCGAGCGGCCGGTTGGCATCGAGCCCGATGGCGTTGGCCAGCGTGCCATGGGCGGTGCGCAGTTCGCCAGCGACGCGGATGCGGGTCAGCGTTGCCTGAGAGCGTGCAGTCTGTGCCTGCAGGCGGTCGGCAGGGGTCGCGTTGCCCGCACGGTAGCGGGCCTCGGCAGCAGCGAGGCTTTCCTGGGCAGCCTTCTCCGAAAGCTCGGCGGCGTTGAGCGCTGCCTCGAAGGCGTGCACCTGGAAGAAGGCCTGCAAGGCGGCGAGGAAAACGGACTGCGCCGTGCTGTCCTGCGTCGAGACGGCGGCGGCGAGCAGTTCGCGCGCGCTTTCGAGGGTCGCCTCGCGTACGCCGAAATCGTAGAGTAGCCAGGAGATCGCCAGCGAAGCGCTGTTCAGCGTCCGCTTCGTTTCCGGCAGATCCTCGACCCGGGTGCGATTGCGGCTGCTGCCGACATTGCCATTGATCGCCGGCAGGTAGGGCGCCTGAGCGACGCCGACGAGGCCGGCCTGGACGCGGGCGCTGGCCCAGGCCTCGCGTGTCTGCGGATTGTTGCATAGCGCGAGATCGACGACTTCGGCGAGCCCGAGGGCGCCAGCTGGCTGCCGTGGCGTGCAGGCGCCGGTGCGGATCGCCGCCTGCGTGTCGAAGGGATCGAAGGCCGCGGCCGGGGAGGCGATGGCGGCCAGCAGGGCGATCGAGACGGTGAGCGCGGCGGAAACAGTAGTCGAAGGACGGAGCATGCGCAGGGGCGAACGGAGCACGGCAACGCGGTGGAGCGGGATGTGCGCGGGCGGGTTCCGGTCGCGGCGATTGATCATGGCAGCGAGTATAGCCGTGGCCTGCCGGCGGCCGTGTACCGCAATGTATCGTTTCAGTTGCTGACGATGGCCTGCGCGGCCGCGGCGATTCCCGCCGGCGTGAGTTGTGCGGCGGCGATGGTGTGCGGCGTGCCGAAGCCCGCGTAGTTGCGTTCCTGGGAGCGCTGGTAGAGCGGATCGTAGTGTCCAGTCAGGAGCTCCTCGACCAGTGTGCGCCATTCGCCCTGACTGGCGTAGGCCTGCCAGCGGGCCACTGTTTCCCCGCCGCGCAGGGCCTTGAGTGCAGCCAGGCGAGTGTTCAGCCAGGCCGGGTCGCGCAGGAAATAATCGTAGTCGCGCAGCAGGAAATCGACGCGTGCCGCCAGTGGTGCCTCGATCGCGAGGCAATCGCCGGCGCGGATCGATTCGATCATCGCGTCCGGTACCTGCAGGCGGCCGATCTTGCGGCTTTCTGCTTCGACGTAGACCGGGCGCGCCGGATCGAGCCGGCGCAGCGTCGTCAGCAGCGTGGTTTCGAAATGCTTCTGCGGCGGCTGCGGCGCGTCCGGCAGGACGCCGAGTACTGAGCCCTTGTGGCAGGCCAGCGCCTCGAGGTCGACGATCTGCTCTCCGAGTTCGCCGATCGCCTGCAGGATGCGACTTTTGGCACTGCCGGTCGCGCCGCAGAGCACTCGGTAGCTGAACTGGCGCGGCAGCACGTCGAGCTCGGCGACGACCTCGCGCCGCCATGCCTTGTAGCCGCCTTCCAGCTGGCGGGCATTCCAGCCGATCGAACGGAATATCGTGACCATCGAGCCGCTACGCTGGCCGCCGCGCCAGCAGTAGACGATAGGTGCCCAGTGCTTCGGACGGTCGAGAAAGTGCGCTTCCAGATGGCGGGCGACGTTGCGGGCGACAAGGGCGGCGCCGCGCTTCTTGGCTTCAAACGGCGACACCTGTTTGTATAGCGTGCCGATCAGCGCGCGTTCGTCGTCGTCGAGAACAGGGCAGTTGATCGCGCCGGGCAGATGGTCTTCGGCAAACTCCGAAGGCGAGCGAACATCAATGAGGGTGTCGGCGCCGGCGATGTCGCCGACGCCCGCAAGGCCGTGTTTCATCCGTCTATTTTAACAGTGGCGCCAGTGCGGCCCATACGTTATCGAGCAACTGCGGCTGCGCTTCCGCCGTCGGATGGATGGTGTCTGACTGGAACAGCCGCGGCTGGTCGGCGATGCCGTCGAGCAGGAAGGGGACGAGCGCAACTTTCTCGCTGCGCGCAAGTTCCGCATAAGCCTTGTGGAACTCGTCGGCATAGGGGCCGTAGTTGGGCGGCAGGCGCATGCCGACCAGCACGACCCGTGCCTTCGCAGTGCGCGCAGCACGGATCATCGCCGCCAGGTTCTCCTTCATTGCCGGGACTGGCAGGCCGCGCAGTCCGTCGTTGGCGCCGAGGGCGATGATCACGATCGACGGCCGTTGTCTGCCGATCGCTTCGGCAATGCGGCTCCTGCCGCCGGCGGTGGTTTCTCCCGAGATGCTGGCATTGACGACGCTATAATCGACGCGCTTCTCGGCCAATCGCTTCTGCAGCAGCGATGGCCAGGCGGCCTCCTGCCGGATGCCGTAGCCGGCTGAGAGCGAGTCGCCAAAGACGAGGAGGGTGCCGGCAGCCCCGGCGGTCGCCGTGAAGGACAGACTGGCGAGCAGGATCAGCAAACGAAGAAAGGCATTCATGGGTAGCAGCGTGAGCGAAGCAGCGATGGTCCGGGTAGCGGGTCTGGGCAAGCAGGTCACGAATGGCGCCGGTGAGGGCGAGCCGCTCGTCATTCTGCACGAGATTTCGTTTACGGTCGCGGCCGGCGAGACGGTTGCCATCGTCGGCGCTTCGGGGTCCGGGAAGTCGACGCTGCTCGGCCTGCTGGCAGGGCTGGATCAGCCGAGTGCCGGCAGTGTGTTCCTGGACGGCGAGGAGATCAATGCGCTCGACGAGGATGCGCGGGCGGTGCTGCGCGGACGCATGCTCGGTTTTGTGTTCCAGTCGTTCCAGCTGCTGCCCTCGCTTAATGCGCTGGAAAACGTGATGCTGCCGCTCGAACTCGCGGGCCAGCGTTCCGCTGCCGGCGAAGCGCGCGCCTGGCTGGAACGCGTCGGGCTAGGCCAGCGCATGCGGCATTACCCGAAGCACCTCTCCGGCGGTGAGCAGCAGCGCGTTGCGCTGGCACGTGCCTTTGCGCCCGGGCCGAAACTGATCCTCGCCGACGAGCCGACCGGCAACCTCGACGCCACGACCGGCCACCAGATCATCGACCTGATGTTCGCGATCAATGCCGAGCGGGGCACGACGCTGATCCTCGTCACCCACGACGAGGAAATTGCGGCCCGCTGCGGGCGGCGACTGCGCATGCATGCCGGGCGCCTGGAGGAGGTTTGAAGCGGGAGCTGGCGTATTTGCCGTAGCTTGCGGTTAGAATCCTGTCATCGAATCATCGCTGGAACAAAAACGAACATGTCCCTTGTCCCCTGCCGCGCCTGTGAACATCAGGTCGACACCTCCGCGATGGCCTGCCCCCGTTGTGGTGCCACCGATCCGGGAAAGAAGATCAGCCGCCAGTCGCGTCAGGCGATCAGCTTCACTATCCAGCTGATCGTCGGGGTTTCGCTGCTGGTGGGCGGCGGCATGTATCTTTGGCGCGAGTTCGCACCGATCATCAAGGCCGCGATCGTCAAGAACAACGGTTAGCCGAGAATCCCCCGTGCGGCGGCAACGCCGCTTCTCACGGCGCCTTCCAGGGTCGCCGGATACTCTCCCCAGGTGTAGTCACCAGCCAGCCAGAGGCCACGCTCGGCAGTCTGCTGCCCCGGGCGCGGCAGATGTGGCCGGCAGGAGAAGGTGGCGCGCCGTTCGCGGATGACGCGCTGCCAGTGCGGCGCCGGCAGCGGGCCTACGGCCGCGACGAGTTCGTCGTGCAGTCGCTGGCAGAGCTCCGCGTCGCCGAGCTCGTCCCATCCCCCTTCGGCGGAAAGCACGAAGGCGAGGATGCCGTCGTTGCCTCCCGCCTGTCCGCGGTCAAAGACCCATTGCCCGACCGGTCCTGCCAGTCCGAGCATCGGGCAGGACAATCGTGTCTCCTGCGGATAGGCGAGATAGGCCGTTGCAATCGGTTCATAGTCATAGTCGGCAAGTTGCACCAGCAGGGCCTCGTGCGCCGGGCGTGCAATGAGCAGCGGCGGTACATGCTGCGGGGCAATCGCCAGCACGACCTGATCGAAGCGTTCGCTGTGCTCGCCACAGGCCAGCAGCCAGCCATTGCCGTCACGCTGCAGGGCGCTGACCCTTGCCGACAGGCGGACTTCACCGCCGTGCGTGGCCACGTAGTTCGCTGCCGGCTCGGGAAAAAGGCGCCCGAGATCGGCTTTCGGCAGCAGCATGTCGGCGGCGTCGCGTCCGCCGCCGAGGCTGTCGCGCAGCACGTTCGCAAAAACCTGCGCCGATGCCTGTCGCGGCGACGTGTTGAGCGCGGCGAGGCAGAGTGGTTCCCATAGGTAGCGGCGCAGCGCGCCCTGCTGACCTTCGGCGTCGAGCCACTCGGCGACGCTGGCGTCGCGCAGCAGCCGGTAGCGACGGCGCTTCAGGCGCTGCATGAACAGGGCGGCGGAGAGTTTTTCACCGAGGCTGGCGCCGCGCGCGCCGAAAAGGCCGCAGGCAACGTTGAGCGGGGCAGGCAGGTCCGGGACGCGCAGTGAAAAATGTCCCGGAAACTCCAGTCGCAGCGGCTGACGCTCGAACAGTCGCTCGGGGGCGGCGCCGATACGACGCATCAGGCGCAGGGTTTCGCCATAGGCGCCGACGAGCAGATGCTGTCCGTTATCGAGCCGCCGGCCGTCGATTTCGAGTGCGCGGGCGCGTCCACCGGGCTGGCGGGCAGATTCGAAGACAGTGACCGGGATGCCGGCAGCGACAAGCTCGACGGCACAGGCAAGCCCGGCCCAGCCGGCGCCGACGATCGCGACGCGACCGAGGCAGCTCATGTGTTCAGCCCTCGCGGACCCAGGTCTTGACGGCGAGCCACAGCTTGCGAAGTGGCGTCAGCGAGGTGCGCTGCGTCAGCACCTTGCAACCGTCGCGGCGGATCTCGTCGAGCAGGGCGCGGTAGATGGCGGCCATGACGAGGCCGGGGCGCTGCGCACGACGGTCGACGGCCGGCAGGTGAGCGAAGGCCTGCTCGTAGTACTGCTCGGCACGCGCGATCTGGAATTCCATGAGCTGGCGGAATTTGTCCGAATACTGCGCGTTGAGGATTTCGGACGCCTTCACGTCGAATTTCTGCAGATCCTCGATAGGCAGGTAGATGCGACCACGGCGGGCGTCCTCACCGACATCGCGGATGATGTTGGTGAGCTGGAAGGCCATGCCGAGGTCGTGGGCATATTTCTGCGTCCTGCGATCGGTATAGCCGAAGATCTCGGCGGCGAGCAGGCCGACGACGCTGGCCACCCGGTAGCAGTAAAGCGACAAGCCCTTGAAGTCGAGATAGCGCGTCTGGGTGAGGTCCATCTCCATGCCGTCGATGATTTCGAGCAGCTGTTCCTGCGGCAGGTTGAACTGCGGCAGTACCGCCTGCAGTGCCTGCGTGACCGGGTGTTCCGGCTTGCCCTCGTAGAGTCGCGCCACTTCCATGCGCCACCAGACGAGCTTGGCGGAAGCGATGGAGGGATCCTGGCATTCGTCGACGACGTCATCGACCTCCCGGCAGAAGGCGTAGAGCGCGGTGATCGCGCGCCGGCGCTCTGGCGGCAGGAAGAGGAAGCTGTAGTAGAAGCTGGAGCCGCTCGAAGCGGCCTTCTGCTGGCAGTAGTCGTCGGGATTCATGGGGCTACATCATAAGCGCTCGACCGCCGAGAAGCAGCCAGTCGAATGCACGAAGTTTCGGGCGGTAACGGAAGATGTCGCCGTCCACCGCGGCGGTTCGCTCCAGGATGGCAAGGCCGCCCTGGACGGTAAAGCGGATTTCCCAGCCCATGCGGCCGGGCAGTTCATGAACCAGCGGTGCGCCCGACAGCATCAGGTCGCGCGTGCGGCCGATCTCGAAGGCGAGCAGTTGCTGCCAGTTGTCGTCGCAGACGGCGCCGGCGATCTGTGCCTCGCTCACACCGAAACGGGCGAGATCTTCCTGCGGCAGGTAGACGCGGTCCTTCTGCCAGTCGATGGCGATGTCCTGCCAGAAATTGGCCAGTTGCAGGGCGCTGCAGATGGCGTCGGAACGCTGCAGGTTCTGCTCCGTGGCACGGTCGACCAGGTGCAGCAGTAGCCGGCCGACCGGATTGGCCGAGCGACGGCAGTAGTCGAGCACCTCGGCGTAGCTCGCATAACGCGTCCTGACGACATCCTGCGCGAAGGCGTCAAGCAGATCGCGGAAGAGCTGCAGCGGCAGCTGCCATTCCGCTATCTCGCGGGCGAGGGGGGCGAAGATCGGGCCGGCGACCGGCTCTCCGGCCGCGATGCGGTCGAGCTGAGCGTTGTATTCGGCCAGGCTGGCAAGGCGTTCCGCCGGTGCGGCGTCGCCCTCGTCGGCGATGTCGTCGGCCGAGCGTGCGAAGCGATAGATGGCCTCGATCGGGCGGCGCAGCCGTTTCGGCAGCAGCAGCGAGGCAACGGGGAAGTTTTCGTAATGGTCGACGGGCATGGGCAGCGAAGGCGGTTGCAGGCTCGTCTGTGTAGGCTGGTGCGGCGGAGAGGACTCGAACCTCCACACCCAAGGGCGACAGGACCTAAACCTGTTGCGTCTACCAATTTCGCCACCGCCGCACAGCGGGGGCGATTGTAGCGCAAGCGAAGGGGTCCGGTCGATGGCTTCGCGCCGTCTCGCCATGATAGAATTCGCCGTTTAGCCATTCCGCTGATCGATCAGCTCAATCTCTCACGCTTCAATCAGGATTTTCTATGCAAACGAACGCCGAAAACACCAACGCCCAGCAACCGGCTCCGAGCGCACTCGAGCGCCGCCTTGACCTGTCCGTGGCCATTGCCGACCTCGACAAGGACGTTGACGCCCGCCTGAAGCGCATGGGCAAGAACGTCAAGCTGCCGGGCTTCCGCCCGGGCAAGGTGCCGGCGAACATCGTGCGTCAGCAGTATGGCGACCAGGCTCGCCACGAGGCGCTGAACGAAGCCATCGATCGCGCCTTCGGCGTTGCCGTTGTCGAAGCCAAGCTGCGCGTCGCCGGCTATCCGCGTATCGAGGCCAAGCAGACCGAAAGCACGACGCACGTCGAGTTTTCCGCGGTGTTCGAGGTCTATCCGGAGGTGAAGCTGGGTGACATGTCGGCGGCCGAGGTCGAACGCCCGGTGCTGGAAGTGACCGATGCCGAAGTGGACAAGACGCTGGAAATCCTGCGCAAGCAGCGTATCCGCTACGAAGCCGTCGACCGTGCCGCAGCCAAGGAAGACCGTGTCGTCATCGATTTCCTCGGCAAGAAGGACGGCGAGCCGTTCCAGGGCGGCCAGGCCACCGACTATCCGTTCGTGCTCGGCCAGGGCATGATGCTCGCCGACTTCGAGACGGCCGTCGAAGGCCTCAAGGCAGGCGAGTCGAAGACCTTCGAGATGACCTTCCCGGAAGACTATTTCGCCAAGGAACTGGCTGGCCAGAAGGTCAGCTTCGAGATCACCGTCAAGAAGGTCAGCGGCCCGATCATGCCGGAAGTCGATGCCGAGTTCGCGAAGACGCTGGGCGTTGCCGATGGCGATATCGCCAAGATGCGCGAGGAAATCACCGGCAACCTGAAGCGCGAAGTGAAGAAGCGTATTCTGGGCAAGGTCAAGGATCAGGTCATGGAAGCCATCATCAAGGCCAATCCGATCGATATCCCGAACGCGCTGGTCGAGATGGAAATCCATCGCCTGATGGAAAATGCCCGCAATGACATGGAGCAGCGTGGCATGAAGGTCAAGGATTTTCCGATCCAGCCGGAATGGTTCGCCGAGCAGGCCAAGCGTCGCGTGACGCTGGGCCTCGTGCTGGCCGAACTGGTCAAGGAGAAGCAACTCCAGGCGAAGCCGGAGCAGGTCAAGGCCATCGTCGAGGAAGCTGCCGAAAGCTACGAGCATCCGGAAGAGGTCGTCCGCTGGTACTACGCCCAGCCGCACCGCCTGCAGGAGATCGAAGGCGTCGCCATCGAGGACAACGTCGTCAGCTATGTGCTGTCCGTTGCCAAGGTCACCGACAAGGCGGTAGCCTTCGACGAACTGATGGGCCAGCAGCAGCCGGCCTGAACGGACTTACCGGACCAATCCTCGAGGAACAGGCATGATCGACAGCCAAAGCAGTTGGGACCCGCAAGCCCTCGGCCTCGTGCCGATGGTGATCGAACAGAGCGGTCGGGGTGAGCGCGCCTACGACATCTACTCGCGCCTGCTGAAAGAGCGCGTCATCTTCCTTGTCGGCCCCGTCAACGATGCGACGGCCAACCTGGTGGTGGCGCAGCTCCTGTTCCTCGAAGCCGAGAATCCGGACAAGGACATCTATTTTTACATCAACTCGCCCGGCGGTTCGGTGACCGCCGGCCTGTCGATCTACGACACGATGCAGTTCATCAAGCCCGATGTGTCGACGCTGTGCATGGGTCAGGCTGCCTCGATGGGCGCCTTCCTGCTCGCCGCCGGCACCAAGGGCAAGCGTTTCGCGCTGCCGAACTCGCGCGTGATGATCCATCAGCCGATGGGCGGTTTCCAGGGGCAGGCGTCCGACATCGCCATTCACGCCAAGGAAATCCTGTCGTTGCGCGCGAAGCTCAATGAAATCATGGCTTTGCACACCGGTCAGCCGGTCGATCGCATCGAAAAGGACACCGATCGCGACAATTTCCTTTCTGCGGCAGAAGCGGCAGAATACGGGCTGATCGACAAGGTGCTGGTGACGCGCGAAGGCGCCTGATCCGGCGTGTCGTCGGGCATCCCCGCAAGAACGAGAAGACGGAAGGAAGACGGAACATGTCCGAAAAGAAAAGTGGCAGCGAGAAGCTGCTCTATTGCTCCTTCTGCGGCAAGAGCCAGCATGAAGTGAAGAAGCTCATCGCCGGGCCGTCGGTCTTCATCTGCGACGAGTGCATCGAGCTCTGCAACGACATCATCCGTGACGAAATTGCAGGTGCCGAGGACGGCAAGCCGGCGCGTTCCGAATTGCCGATTCCGCGCGAGATCTGCTCCATCCTCGACCAGTACGTGATCGGCCAGGAGCCTGCCAAGCGCATTCTGTCGGTGGCGGTCTACAACCACTACAAGCGCCTGCGTCATCACGCCAAGAATACCGATGACGTCGAGCTGGCCAAGAGCAACATCCTGCTCATCGGTCCGACGGGTTCGGGCAAGACGCTGCTGGCGCAGACGCTGGCCCGTCTGCTGAACGTGCCGTTCGTGATGGCCGATGCGACGACGCTGACCGAAGCCGGTTACGTCGGCGAGGACGTCGAGAACATCATCCAGAAGCTGTTGCAGAAGTGCGACTACGAGGTCGACAAGGCGCAGCAGGGGATTGTTTACATTGATGAAATCGACAAAATTTCCAGGAAGAGCGACAACCCGTCGATCACCCGCGATGTATCGGGTGAAGGCGTGCAGCAGGCGCTGCTCAAGCTGATCGAAGGCACTGTCGCCAGCGTGCCGCCGCAGGGCGGGCGCAAGCATCCGAACCAGGATTTCGTCCAGGTCGACACGACCAACATCCTCTTCATCTGCGGCGGTGCATTCGACGGCCTCGAGAAGGTCATCCGCAACCGCTCCGAGAAGGGTGGTATCGGCTTCGGTGCCGAAGTGAAGAGCAAAGATGACAAGAAGGCTGTCGGCGAAGTGTTCCGCATGGTCGAACCGGAAGACCTGATCAAGTTCGGCCTGATCCCGGAACTGATCGGCCGCCTGCCGGTGGTCGCCACGCTTGAGGAACTGTCGATCGAGGCGCTGGTCGAGATCCTGATCGAGCCGAAGAACGCACTGGTCAAGCAGTACCAGAAGCTGTTCTCGATGGAAGGCGTCGAGCTGGAAATCCGCCCCGGTGCGCTGCAGGCGGTTGCAAAGAAGGCGGTCGAGCGCAAGACGGGGGCGCGCGGTTTGCGCTCCATCCTCGAATCCGTGCTGCTCGATACGATGTACGAACTTCCCGGCATGGAAAATGTCACAAAGGTTGTTGTCGACGAGAACATGATCAGCGGCGATAACAAGCCGCTCCTGATCTACGCCGATCAGCCCAAGGTCTCCGGTTCCAACTGAGGTGCAGCCCTGCCCTTGGGCAGGGGCTGCTTGATTTCCGGTTTCATGCCCCCATGTAGGGCATGACTTTCACTCAAAAGGCACTCGAGATGTCGAATACCCCCCACCTGCCTTCCGAACCCCTGGAATTGCCGCTGTTGCCGTTGCGCGACGTGGTCGTGTTCCCGCATATGGTCATCCCGCTCTTCGTCGGCCGTCCCAAGTCGATCAAGGCGCTGGAGGCTGCGATGGAAGCCGGCAAGAGCATCCTGCTCGTCGCCCAGAAATCCGCGGCCAAGGACGAGCCCTCGGAAGAGGATCTCTACCGTATCGGCTGCATTGCCAACATCCTGCAGATGCTGAAGCTGCCGGACGGTACCGTGAAGGTGCTGGTCGAAGGAACGCAGCGCGCTACCGTGGACGCGATCGTCGCCGGCGAGAACATGTTCACGGCGACGGCTACGCCGCTCGGCAACGACGACGGCGCCAATCACGAAGTCGAGGCGATGCGCCGCGCCGTGATCGCGCAGTTCGACCAGTACGTCAAGCTGAACAAGAAGATCCCGCCCGAGGTGCTGACCTCGATCGCCGGCATCGAGGAAGCCGGCCGCCTTTCGGACACCATTGCCGCGCACCTGCCGCTCAAGCTGGAGCAGAAGCAGGAAGTGCTGGAGATGATCGACGTCAAGGCGCGCATCGAGCGCCTGCTGTCGCAGCTCGAATCCGAAATCGACATCCTGCAGGTCGAGAAGCGCATCCGGGGGCGCGTCAAGCGCCAGATGGAGAAGAGCCAGCGCGAGTACTACCTGAACGAACAGGTCAAGGCGATCCAGAAGGAACTCGGAGAGGGTGAGGAGGGTGCCGACCTCGAAGAGCTGGACAAGAAGATCAAGGCCGCCGGCATGACCAAGGAAGGTCTGGCCAAGGCCAACGGCGAACTGAAGAAGCTGAAGCTGATGTCACCAATGTCGGCCGAAGCGACTGTCGTGCGCAACTACATCGAGACACTGATCGGCCTGCCGTGGCGCAAGAAAACGCGTATCAGCAAGGATCTGCCGGAAGCGCAGAAGGTGCTCGACAAGGACCACTATGGCCTTGAGCGCGTCAAGGAACGCATCCTCGAGTATCTTGCCGTGCAGCAGCGCGTCGACAAGCTGAAGGCGCCGATCCTGTGCCTCGTCGGCCCTCCGGGCGTCGGCAAGACATCGCTCGGCCAGTCGATCGCCAAGGCCACCAACCGCAAGTTCGTGCGCATGGCGCTGGGCGGCGTGCGCGACGAAGCCGAGATCCGTGGCCACCGCCGCACCTACATCGGTTCGATGCCTGGCAAGATCCTGCAGAGCTTGTCGAAGGTTGCCGTACGCAACCCGCTGTTCCTGCTCGACGAAGTCGACAAGCTCGGCCAGGATTTCCGTGGCGATCCCTCGTCGGCGCTGCTGGAAGTACTCGACCCCGAGCAGAACCACACTTTCCAGGACCATTACGTAGAGGTCGATTTCGATCTCTCCGACGTGATGTTCGTCGCGACCGCCAACACGATGAATATCCCGGCGCCGCTGCTCGATCGTATGGAGGTGATCCGACTCTCGGGCTACACCGAGGACGAGAAGGTCAATATCGCCGAGCGCTATCTGCTGCCCAAGCAGATGAAGGCCAACGGCGTCAAGAAAACCGAATTGACCGTGAGCGATTCCGCGCTGCGCGACATCGTCCGCTACTACACCCGTGAAGCCGGCGTGCGTGCGCTGGAACGCGAGGTGTCGAAGATCTGCCGCAAGGTCGTGAAGACGCTGCTGCTGAAGAAGCGCGAGAGCAAGATCATCGTCAACGCCAAGAATCTCGACAAGTATCTGGGGGTGCGCCGCTACACCTTCGGCATGGCCGAGAAGGAAAACCAGGTCGGTCAGGTGACCGGTCTCGCCTGGACCGAGGTCGGCGGCGAACTGCTGACCATCGAATGCGCGCTGATGCCGGGCAAGGGCAATACGATGCGCACCGGTAGCCTGGGCGATGTCATGAAGGAATCGGTCGAGGCTGCGCGTACCGTCGTGCGCGCCCGTGCCCGCAAGCTCGGCATTGCCGATGAGCGTTTCGAGAAGACCGACATCCATGTGCACTTCCCCGAAGGGGCGACGCCCAAGGATGGGCCCTCGGCCGGTATCGCGATTTCCACGGCGCTGGTGTCGGCCTATACCGGCATCCCGGTGCGCTGTGATATCGCCATGACCGGCGAGATCACGCTGCGCGGCGAAGTGCTGGCAATCGGCGGTCTCAAGGAAAAACTGCTGGCGGCGGTTCGTGGCGGGCTGTCGCGTGCGCTCATCCCGGAAGAAAACGTCAAGGATCTCGCCGAGATTCCCGACAACATCAAGAACAAGCTCGAGATCATTCCGGTGCGCTGGATCGATCAGGTGCTGGAGCACGCACTCGAGAGCAAGCCGTCGGCGTTGCCCGACGAGCCGTCTGCTGCGCCGGCGGCGGACACGGGGACGGCAGAGGCTACGGCTACCAACGTCGTTACCCATTGATACGAAGGGGCGGGATGTTCTGTTCCGCCCCGCGTCCTCCGGGAGGCACTGAAGTTGGAAATGCGCCCGTAGTTGCTGTAGAATCGCGCCTTCGCTTCAAGCCATCAGGCACGGGTGCTTAGCTCAGTTGGTAGAGCGCTAGCCTTACAAGCTGGATGTCGGCGGTTCGATCCCGTCAGCACCCACCAAGCAAACAGTAGTACCGACGCGGAGTGGTAGTTCAGTCGGTTAGAATACCGGCCTGTCACGCCGGGGGTCGCGGGTTCGAGTCCCGTCCACTCCGCCAAAAATACCGGAAGGCGAACGTGAGTTCGCCTTTTTTGTTACGTAGTCACGGAACAGAGAGCCAGGTCCGCCATGTTCGACGCCGTCCGCAACAACAAGAGAATCGTCCAGGTTTTCCTGGCCCTGATCACGCTGCCATTCGCCTTCTGGGGTGTTGATTCGTACGTGCGAAACGCCGGCCCCGGCAACGATGTTGCCTCGGTCGGTGATTCCAAGATTTCGCTGCAGCAATTCCAGCAGTCGTGGCGTGACCAGATGGATCGTGCCCGGCAGCAGATGGGCCCCAGCTTCCGGCAGGAAACCTTCGATACCCCGGAGATGCGCCTGGCCGTCGCCAACTCGCTGGTCGATCAGCGCCTGCTGCTGCTCGAAGCCAACAAGGGCCGCCTTGGTGTCAGCAATGCCCTGTTGGTCGAAATCATCAGCACCATGCCCTCGCTGCAGGTCGACGGTAAGTTTTCCAAGGCCCGCTACGAATCGGCGCTGGCCGCCCAGGGCATGTCCCCGGAGCAGTTCGAGGCGCGCCTGCGCCAGGACATGATCATGCAGCAGCTGGTCGGTGCTGTCGGAGATACCGGCATCGTCTCGAGCGCCTCGGCGGAAATGATGCTGCGTATCCAGTCCGAAGAGCGCCAGGTCGCCGAGATCCGCATCACGCCGGAGCAGTTCGCCGGCGAGCTCAAGCTTGAACCGGATGCGGTGAAGAAGTTCTATGACGAAAACCAGAAGCAGTTCCAGACGCCGGAGCTGGTGCGCGCCGAGTACGTCGTGCTCTCGCTCGACGGGCTTCTGTCCCAGGTGGCGGTCAGCGAGGCCGAGGTGAAGGCGTGGTACGAAGCGCACCTCAGCCGCTATCAGCAGCAGGAGGAGCGCCGCGCCAGCCACATCCTGATTACGCTTGCCAGCGGCGCTTCCGATGCCGACAAGGCCAAGGCGAAAGCCAAGGCCGAGGAAGTCCTGAAGGAGGTGCAGAAGAACCCGGCGAAGTTCGCCGAACTGGCCAAGGAGCATTCGCAGGATCCCGGCTCGGCCGCCAATGGTGGCGATCTCGGCTTCTTCGCTCGCGGCATGATGGTCAAGCCTTTCGAAGAGGCGGTTTTCAAGCAGAAGCAGGGCGAGTTGTCCGGGCTTGTGCAGTCTGATTTCGGCTTCCACATCATCAAGGTCACCGGCATCAAGGAAGGCAAGCAGAAGACGCTGGACGAGGTGCGCGCGGAGATCGAGGGCGAACTGAAGCGTCAGGGCGCCCAGAAGCGCTACGCCGAGGCCGCCGAAGCCTTCACCAACATGGTCTACGAGCAGTCGGACAGCCTTGCGCCCGTCGTCGAGAAATTCAAGCTGAAGCTCCAGCAGTCGCCGATGCTGCCAAGGCAGGTGCCCCAGCAGGCACTGGCGTCGCTCGGCCCGCTCGGCAACGAAAAGCTGCTGTCCGCGCTGTTTGCCGAGGATGCGGTGAAGAACAAGCGCAACACCGATGCGGTCGAAGTGGCGCAGAACACGCTGGTTGCCGCGCGCGTGCTCGAGCACAAGCCGGCCTCCGTGCGCGCGTTCGAAAGCGTGCGTGCCGACATCGAGACGATGTTGAAGGCGAAGGAAGCCACTGCGCTGGCGAAGAAGAAGGGCGAGGAGAGGCTGGCCGAACTGAAGGGGGGGCAGGACAAAATCAACTGGGCCCTGGTCAAGAACGTCTCGCGCCTGCAGGGCAAGCAAGTCACGGCACCGGCACTGCAGGCCATCTTCCGCGCCGACGTCAGCAAGCTGCCGGCCTATACCGGCGTCGAACTGCCGAACAACGGGGGTTATGCGCTGTACAAGATCATGGCTGTAAAGCCGCTCGCGACGGTCGATGCCGACAAGCGCCGCGTCCTGCAGCGTGATTACGAAAACATGACGGCGCAGGAGGATTTCACCGCGTATCTGACGGGCCTGCGTCAGCGCTACAAGGTCGAGATCAACAAGGCGGTCCTGGAAAGCAAGGAACGCTGAGCCTTACCAGTTTAGGGCAAATAAAAACGCCGACCGGGAAGCCCGGTCGGCGTTTTGCTTTGGATACGGCGGAAATCAGGCCGGCATCGGATCGGCGTTGCCGAGCGCCGTCGTGTTCAGGCCGCCGTCGACGTACATGATCTCGCCGGTGATGCCGCTGGCGAGGTCCGAGAGCATGAAGGCCGCGGCGTTGCCGACCTCGTCGATGGTCACGTTGCGGCGCAGCGGCGCATGGTGCGAGTTGTACGCGAGCAGCTTGCCGAAGTTGCCGATGCCGGAGGCCGCCAGCGTCTTGATCGGGCCGGCCGAGATGGCGTTGGCGCGAACACCCTGAGGGCCAAGGCAGAAGGCCAGATAGCGCGTTGCCGCTTCGAGGCTGGCCTTGGCCAGGCCCATCGTGTTGTAGTTCGGCATCGTGCGCTCGGCACCCAGATAGGAAAGGGCGAGCAGGGCGGCATTGTTGCCCTTCAGCAGCAGCGGGCGGGCGGCCTTGGCCAGCGCCGGATAGCTGTAGGACGAGACGTCGTGCGCGATGCGGAAGGCGTCACGGGTGATGCCTTCGAGGAAATCGCCCTCGATGGCTTCGGCCGGGGCGTAGGCGATCGAATGGACGAGGCCGTCGAGGCCTTCCCAGTGCTTGCCGAGGTCGACGAACAACTGCTCGATCTGCGCGTCTTCGGCGACGTCGCACTGGAACAGCAGATCGCTGCCGAATTCGGTGGCGAACTTGGCGACGCGGTCCTTGAAGCGCTCGTTCTGGTAGGTAAAGGCCAGTTTTGCGCCTTCGCGGTGGCATGCCTTGGCGATGCCGTAGGCAATCGAATGCTTCGACAAAACGCCGGTGATGAGGATGCGCTTCTCTGCGAGGAATCCCATGAGTGCTCCCTGTTCTGCTCTCTGTTCTGATTGCCGCGCATTATAGCGGAAATGCATCCTCTGCCGGGCCTTGCCGGATGACGCAACGCCGGTCATCCGCTACACTCGCCGCCATGCCGCTTCAGCCTTTTTCCCGCTTTTTTTTCCGTACAGCCTCCCGCGTGCTCGCGCCGCTTGCAGCCCTCCTGCTGGTGGCTTGCGGCGAGGTCTGGAACGATCCGTATCCGTCGGCCGAACGCGGACAGAACATCCTCTACTCGGCGTTCACAGAGCGCCCCAAGCACCTCGATCCGGTGCAGTCCTATACCGAAGACGAGATTACCTTCACGGCACAGGTCTATGAGCCGCCGCTGCAGTATCACTACCTCAGGCGCCCCTACACGCTGGTCCCGCTGACGACGACGCAGGTGCCGGAGCCGCGGTTCTTCGACAAGGCGGGGAAACTGCTGCCGGCCGACGCACCGGTCGAGAAGATCGCCGAGAGCGTGTACGAAATCCGCCTGCAGCCCGGCATCCGCTACCAGCCGCATCCGGCGTTTGCCGTCGACGCGAACGGTGCGCCGCGCTACGCAGATCTTGATCGCGAAAAACTGAAGGGCATCGAGCGCATTGCCGATTTCAGGGAAACCGGCAGCCGCGAGCTGCGTGCCGACGACTACATCTACGAGATCAAGCGTCTCGCCCATCCGCGCCTGCATTCGCCGATCTTCGGCATGATGGCCGAGCACATCGTCGGCCTCGGGGAGCTTGGCAAGGCGCTGCAGGAGGCCGCCAAGGGCATGGGACGAGACGAGTGGCTGGATCTAGATAAGTACCCCCTTTCCGGTGTCGAGAAGGTGGACGATCTCACCTACCGCGTCCGCCTCAAGGGCAAGTACCCGCAGTTCCTCTACTGGCTGGCGATGCCCTTCTTCGCGCCGGTACCGCGCGAGGTCGACCGCTTCTACAACCAGCCGGGCATGGCCGAAAAGAACCTGACGCTTGACTGGTATCCGGTCGGCACCGGTCCCTACATGCTGGTCGAGAACAACCCCAACAGCCGCATGGTGCTGGCACGGAACCCGAATTTCCGCGGCGAGACCTATCCCTGCGAGGGCGAGGCTGCCGACCGCGAGGCCGGCCTGCTGGAGGACTGCGGCAAGACGCTGCCTTTCATCGAGCGTGCCGTCTTTTCGCGCGAGAAGGAGGCGATTCCGTACTGGAACAAGTTCCTGCAGGGCTGGTACGACGCCTCCGGCATCAGTTCCGACAGCTTTGACCAGGCAGTCCGCATCAATGTCGGCGGCGATGTCGCACTCACCGACGAGATGCAGCAGAAGGGCATCCGGCTGGTGACCAGCGTGCGTTCCTCGACCTTCTACATGGGCTTCAACATGCTCGATGCCGTCGTCGGCGGCGAGGCGAAGAAATTGCGGCAGGCCGTCTCGATTGCGCTCGACCAGGAAGAGTTCATCTCGATCTTCATGAATGGCCGTGGCATACCGGCACAGGGGCCGCTGCCCCCTGGCATCTTCGGCTATGTCGAAGGCGAGGCGGGGATCAACAGGGTCGTCTATGAGTGGCGCGACGGCGCCCCGCGACGGCGCAGTATTGCCGAGGCGAAGAAGCTGCTGGCCGAAGCCGGTTGGCCGAACGGCCGCAATGCGAAGACCGGCGAGCCGCTGGTCCTCAACCTCGACACCACCGGCGGCGGCATGGGCGACAAGGCCCGCCTCGACTGGCTGACACGCCAGTTCGCCCAGATCGACATCCAGCTCGTCGTGCGCTCCACCGACTTCAACCGCTTCCAGGAAAAGATCCGCAAGGGCGCCGTGCAACTCTATTACCTCGGCTGGAACGCCGACTACCCGGACCCCGAGAATTTCATGTTCCTGTTGAACGGCGCCGAGGGCAAGGTGGAGAAAGGTGGCGAAAACGCCTCGAACTTCCGCAACGCCGAGTTCGATCGTCTCTTTGCCGAGATGAAGAACATGGAGAACAGCCCGCAACGCCTCGCCATCATCAGCCGCATGAACCGCATCCTGCACGACGAGGCGCCGTGGGTTTACGGCTTCCACCCGAAGACCTACGCACTGGCCCACGTCTGGCTGAAGAACCGCAAGCCGAGCGACGTCGGCCACAACGGACTCAAGTACCAGCGCATCGATGTCGCCGGGCGCGAAGCGGCGCGGCGCGCGTGGAACAGCCCGGTGCTGTGGCCGCTGCTGGCGGTGCTGCTCGCCATCGTTGCGCTGGTCGTCCCAGCGGTGCGCGGTTACCGGCGCCGCGAGCGGGCAGCGGCGAGGTAAGGCAATGAGCAAACCCTCTCAGATCGCGATCCGCACCGAGGACGGCCGCGTCTTCTTCGACATGGCGGAAACCGACAACCCGTGCTTCGGTTGCGGCTGCTGCTGCCGCCATTTCCGCGTCTCGTTCTATCAGGGTGAGCTCGATTCGCAGCCCGGCGGTGTGGTGCCGGCCGGGCTGACGGTGCCGGTAACGCCGTTCCGCGTCGCCATGAAGGGCACCGAGCACGGCAACGGTCGCTGCGTGTCCCAGCTGGACGACGGACGCTGCGGCATCTACGAAAACCGTCCCTCGGTCTGTCGCGAATTTCCGGTGTTCATGGAAGACGGCTCGATGAACCCGGAGTGCATCCGCCTGCGCAAGCTCTACGGCATCGACGTGCCGTCGCCGGACGATGCCCCGTCATCGCCGGCCTGACGGCCCGCAAACACCCAGTAGAGCGCCGCGGTCACGAGGCCGGCGACCGGGAACGAGAGCGTCAACGGGTCCGCGAGTTGCGCCAGGATCTGGTCGATGAAAGTGGCCGACGGCGGGCCTGAATCCGGGCCGCTGGTACGATACATGAGCCAGCCGAGCGGCAGGTAGGTGAGGCCGCCGAGCGCGGCACCGAGCATGCAGACGCGGGGCATGTTCAGCGTGAAGATCTGTGCGGCGACGAGCAGGACCGGCAGCAGGAGCACCAGCGTGGCGCCGTAGGAAACGACGCAGCCGATGGCGAAGATGATCAGGAAATCCACGAGCCAGTCGCCGCCCGAGGCCGACATCACGAAGGCGAGGCAGTAGAGGGTCGGGATGAATACCGGTGCCAGCAACAGGGCACGCCAGTCGATCTTCATGATTTCTCCTTCTGCGGCATGTTGACCAGCAGGATTCCTGCCGCCACGCAGGCCGCCGCGAACAGGAAACTCGGCGTCAGCGGATCGCCGAGGAACAGCACGCCGAACAGTACCCCGAAGATCGGCGTCAGGAACGAGAACACCATCATCCGGCCGACCACGTAGCGCTGCAGCAGCCAGAACCACGCGAGATAGCTGGCGAAGGCGACGATGATGCCCTGATAGGCCAGCGCCAGCAGCACCGGCGGCGTCAGCGCCGCGTACGACACGATGCCGGGTTCGCCCAGCAGCGGCGAGAGCGGCAGCATGACCACGGCCGAGACGGCGAGCTGATACCACAGCACCTTGGTGGCGCTGATCCTCGAGAGGCTGCTGGCGCGGATCAGCACCGTCGTCGCTGCCCAGCCGGCGGCGCCTAGCAGCCCGAGCAGGTCGCCCAGCCAGGTGCTCTGCTCGGTACCACTGCCGCCGAGGAAGCCCACCGCCATGCCGGCGAAGGCCAGCCCGACGCCGGCGAAATGCCGCGGCCCCAGCCGCTCCCCGGGTACGCACCAGTGCAGGCCGAGCACCGTCATGCACGGGGCCGTGTAGAGGAAGACGATCATCCGCGAAGCCGTGGTGTGCGCCAGCCCGGCATAGATGAAGACGAACTCCAGCGCGAACAGGAAGCCGGCAAGCAGGCCCATGCGCAGGGTGCCGTCGTGCTTCAGCAGCGCCTGACCGCGCCAGAGAGCCCACAGCGTCAGCAGCAGCAGCCCGGCCAGCGAACGGAGACCGGACTGCATCACCGGGCTGACGCCGGCCATGGCGATCTTGATGGTGATCTGCTGGAAGCCCCAGATCGCGCAGAGCAGGATCATCAGCGCGAAGGCGGGCAGGCCGGGCGGAGTGCGTGAATTCATTTCGATTGATTTTGTCGGGGAGCTTGCTTTTTTGTTCTGTGCTGTATAAGAATACAGTATGTATTTATTTCCAGTTTTGCGGAGCGTGCGGCCATGACGACGAAGCTTACCCCCAGACAGCAGGAAATCCTCGATTTCATCCGCAACACCCTGGAAGTACTCGGGGCGCCACCGACGCGTGCCGAGATTTCCTCGGCCTTCGGCTTCGCTTCGCCGAACGCCGCCGAGGAGCACCTCAAGGCGCTTGCCAAGAAGGGCAGCATCGTACTCGAACCCGGGTCCGCGCGCGGCATCCGCCTCGTCGAGCAGCTTGGCCTGCCGCTGATCGGTTCGGTGGCGGCCGGCAGCCCCATCCTCGCGGTGGAAAACGTGCTCGGCCGCTATGCGCTCGATGCCCACCTGTTCTCGCCCAAGGCCGATTTCCTGCTGCGCGTGCGCGGCCTCTCGATGATCAATGCCGGCATCTTCGATGGCGACCTCCTCGCCGTGCACCGCACGCCGGAAGCGCGCGACGGCCAGATCGTCGTCGCCCGTCTGCAGGAAGAAGTCACGGTCAAGCGCCTGCGCCGCCACGGCCCGGTCGTCGAACTGGTGGCCGAGAACCCCGACTTCGAGCCCATCATCGTCGATACGCGCAAGGAAGAAGTGGCCATCGAAGGTATCGCCGTCGGCCTCATCCGGGGCGGCGAGGGGCTCTGATGCCTGCCTCGCCCGTGCTTGCCGAGGTGCTCTCGCGCAGTGACGTCTGGCGTGGCGACAGCCTCGCGCGGGCCGCGCTGCCGGGTGTGCCTTCCGGCTTCGCGTCGCTCGATGCCGAGCTCCCCGGCGGTGGCTGGCCGCGCGGCGGCCTCGTCGAACTCCTGCCCGCGCGGCAGGGCATCGGCGAACTCAGCCTGCTCATGCCGGCACTGGCCCATATTTCCGCCAACGAACTCTCCTGGGTTGTCTGCGTCGCACCGCCGCTGCCACCCTACGCACCGGCCTGGGCTGCGGCCGGGGTGGCACTCTCGCGCCTGCTCGTCACCCGCGCCGTCGGCGGCGATGCGGTCTGGGCCTGCGCCCGCGCGCTCGATGCCGAAGGCGTCGGTGCTCTGGTCGCCTGGCTGCCGGAATCGGATGCCGGCACCCTGCGTCGCCTGCAACTGCTGGCCGAGAAAAGCCGCACACTGATCTTCCTTTTCCGGCCGGCGGCAGCGGCGCGCGAATTCTCGCCGGCACCGCTGCGCATCGGCGTCACCGCAGCCAACGACCCCGGCCGCCTGACGCTGCGCCTCATCAAGCGCCGTGGCGGAGCACTCGAATCACCGCTCGAACTCGACATGGCGCGTCCCGCGCCTTCGCCCCATGCTGTGGCTGGCCCTCCGCCTTCCGCTGCTGCCGCTCGAAGTCTTCCCGCAAAAGCCGTCGCCTAGCGCCACCATTGCCCGTGAACGCATCGTCGCCTGCGATCCGCTCGCGGCAAGCGGCGGCGTCGTGCCCGGCATGCGGCTGGCGGACGCCTGGGCGCTCCTGCCCGAACTCGCGGTGCAGGAACGGGATGCCGAACGCGAACGGCGCCACCTCGAAACGCTCGCCTGCTGGGCTGGCGGCTTTACTTCCGAAGTCTCCCTGGCATTGCCCGATGCACTACTGCTCGAGGTGGCAGGCTCGCTGCGCCTCTTCGGCGGCCTCGATGCACTGCTGGCGCTCCTCCTGCACGGCATCGCCGGGCAGGGACATGCTGCCTGCGCTGCCCTGGCCCCGACGCCGCGCGCGGCCCTGTGGTTGGCGGCGGCCGGCGAGGCGGGCCGTACCGAGGTGCCGCGCTGCCTGCATGCGGCTGATCTCCGCGATGCCCTGGCCGGGCTGCCGCTCGCGGTGCTCGAACTCGAGCCCGCGCAGCAACGGCAATTGAGCGGCTTCGGCGTGCGCCGCCTCGGCGACGTCCTGCGCCTGCCGCGCAGCGGGCTCTCCCGTCGCCTTGGCGTCGGCTTTGCCACCCTGCTGGCACAGGCGCTCGGCGAACTCCCCGATCTGCGCGAGCGCTTCCGCTTCCCCGAAACCTTCCGCGAGTCGCTCGAGCTCCCGGCCCGCGTCGAGGATGCCGGGCGTCTCTTTTTTGCGGCGCAGCGTCTCGTCCAGGTACTGTGCGGATGGCTCGCCGCGCGCGGCAGCGGCATCGCCGCCTGCCGGCTGCAACTCGAACATGAATGTGCCTGCGCGACCTCGCTCGAACTGGCCTTTACGGCTCCGACGCGCGACCCTGAGCGCATCGGGCGCGTGCTGCGCGAGCGGCTCGATCGCCTGTCGCTCACAGCCCCTGTCGAAAGCCTCGTGCTGCTCGCCGGGGCCCCCGAACCGCTGCCCGGCCGCGAAAGCGGACTCTTCGGCGAAACGGCGGCCGGCGAGGGCGTCATGCAGCTCGTCGAACGCCTGCAGGCCCGGCTCGGCGAAGCCAGCGTCCATGCCGTCGCGGCCCGCCCCGAGCATCGCCCCGAGCGCGCCTCGGCCAGCGTCGCGCCGGGCCTTGGCAGCGCCGCTGTCTTTCCCGGCCCGCGCCCCTGCTGGCTGCTGCCGCAGCCGCAGCTGCTTCCTGAGGTCGGTGGCCGGCCGCAGCGCGACGGCCCGCTGACCCTGCTCGCCGGCCCCGAGCGCATCGAAAGTGGCTGGTGGGATGCCGGAGAGGCGGATGCCGTCGGCGATGTGCGGCGCGACTACTTCGTCGCGCTTTCCTCACGCCATGAGTGGCTTTGGGTCTACAGATGCCATGAGGGCTGGTTCCTGCACGGGCATTTTTCCTAAAAATACCTCGAACTTTTTCTGTCGTTCGCTGACAATGAAATATATATCCGGGATTTACCGGAAGTCGCCTTCGCTACAGTGTTGGCGGGAAACCACAGGGAGACACGATGACCGGCAAACTGACCGGCTTTCTGCCAGCGGCGCTGATGACCGGAGAGGCTGAGCTCGATGCCCACCATGATGGCATCTTCAGCCGCATTGATCGCCTCAAGAAGCTGGCCTTCCAGGCCGATACCCTGCCGGCTGCCGAGGTTCGTGAACTCCTCGATTTCCTGGCGAATCATTTCGCAACCGAGGAACGTCTGGCGCAGGAGACGAAGATCGAATTCTTCCTGCACGGGCAGGAGCATGCCCGCAACCTTCGCCTGCTCGAGAAGGCCGTCAGCGAACTGGAGGGTGGGAAGCTCGATCGCCACACCTTCCTGCGCTACCTCGAATACTGGTTCGAGCAGCACATCACCGATTTCGACAAGCGCTTCGCCGCCCGCCTCAAGGACGTCCGCAAGGGCGCCTGACGCTGCTTGCCGCATATACTGTATAAATGTACAGTATATACATGGCTCCCGATCTGCCGGCCTTTGCCGAGCTGCACTGCCTTTCCTGCTTCAGTTTCCTGCGTGGCGCTTCGCATCCCGATGAACTCGTGGCGCGGGCGCAGGCGCTGGGCTATGCCGCCCTCGCCATCACCGACGAATGCTCGCTCGCCGGCAGCGTGCGGGCGCACGTGGCGGCGAAGGAAGCCGGGCTCAAGCTTCTCATCGGCAGCGAATTCACGCTGGTCGATGGTACGAAGCTGGTGCTGCTGGCGCAGAACCGCGCCGGTTACGGCAACCTTTCGGCGCTCATCACACTGGGGCGGCGGCGAGCGGAGAAGGGCGCCTACCGGCTGACGTGGGGCGACCTCGAATCGCTCATCCCCGGCCGCGCCGTGCCGGATTGCCTGTGCCTGTGGCTGGCCAGCGAGGAGGACAATCCCGCGACCGGCCGCTGGCTGGCCGAGCGCTTTCCCGGGCGCTGCTGGCTCGGCATCGGCCTCTTCAACGGCCCGAACGATGCTCAGCGCCTCGCCCGCCTTACGGCACTGGCGGAAGCGAGCGGCCTGCCGCTGGTGGCGGCGGGCGACGTGCACATGCACGCGCGCGGGCGCCGCCCGCTGCAGGACGTGCTGACGGCGCTGCGCCTGAAGACCACCGTCTTCGCCGCCGGCCACGCGCTCTTCCCCAACGGCGAACGCCACCTGCGCACCCGCCTGCGCCTCGCCCGCCTTTACCCGCGGGCGCTGCTCGACGAAACGCTGAAGATCGCCGAACGCTGTGATTTCTCGCTCGATGAATTGCGCTACGAATACCCGGAGGAGATCGTGCCGCACGGCGAGACGGCGACGGCCTATCTCGCCCGCCAGGTCGAGGCCGGGCTCGACCGCCGCTACCCCCATGGCGTACCGCTCTCGGTGCGCGGGCAGGTCGAACGCGAACTCCTGCTGATTGCCGAGCTGCAGTACGAAGCCTATTTCCTGACCGTCTTCGACATCGTCAATTTTGCCCGTGGGCAGAAAATCCTCTGCCAGGGGCGCGGTTCGGCGGCGAACTCGGCGGTGTGCTACGCGCTCGGGATCACCGAGGTCGACCCGGCACGCTCGAACCTGCTCTTCGAGCGCTTCATTTCGAAGGAGCGTGGCGAGCCGCCAGACATCGACGTGGACTTCGAGCACGAGCGGCGCGAGGAGGTGGTGCAGTACATCTACCGCAAGTACGGCCGCGAGCGCGCGGCGCTGGCGGCGGCCCTGATCACGTATCGAACGCGCGGCGCGCTGCGCGATGTCGGCCGTGCGCTCGACTTTTCCACGGCGCAGATCGATGCACTGACCGGCTCGCTGGCGTGGTGGGACAGGCGCGACCAGCTGCCGGCCCGCTGCGCCGGCGTCGGCCTCGATCCGAGCGGCCCGCGCGTTGTCAAATGGCTGGCGCTGACGGAGATGCTCGTCGGCTTCCCGCGACACCTGTCGCAGCACGTTGGCGGCTTCGTCATCTCGCGCGGGCCGCTGGCGCGGCTGGTGCCGATCGAGAATGCGGCGATGGCAGACCGGACCGTGATCCAGTGGGACAAGAACGACATCGAGGCGCTCGGCCTGCTGAAGGTCGATGTACTCGCGCTGGGCATGCTCTCCGCCGCACGTCGCGCGCTCGACCTGCTCGGCATGCGGATGCAGGACATCCCGGCCGAGGATGCCGCCACCTACGAGATGATCTGCCGCGCCGACACCATCGGCGTCTTCCAGATCGAATCGCGGGCGCAGATGAGCATGCTGCCGCGCCTCAAGCCACGCGAGTTCTACGATCTCGTCGTGCAGGTAGCCATCGTGCGGCCGGGACCGATCCAGGGCGGCATGGTGCATCCCTACCTGAAGCGGCGCGAGCGCCTGCGTGCCAGCGGCGAGCCCCTGCGCTTCTCGCGCCCGGAACTGGAGGATGTGCTGGCCCGTACCTATGGCGTGCCGATCTTCCAGGAGCAGGCCATGCAGCTCGCCGTCGTCGCTGCCGGCTTCACGCCCGGCGAGGCCGACCAGCTGCGGCGTGCGATGG
>WBZP01001512.1_pt1 | contig 28376 bp, 29 predicted proteins | sample 5204301 | NCBI WGS metagenome assembly WBZP01 (sample SAMN12412401, study PRJNA552823) | activated sludge metagenome | isolation source: activated sludge from nitrification reactor of wastewater treatment plant... | place: USA: Pennsylvania | collected 2017 | reverse complement strand
CATCTTCACACTGTGCTGGGTAGGTTTGGTTTTCAGTTCCTTGGCTGCCTTCAGATAAGGTATCAGGGTGAGGTGCACCACTAAAAAATCCTCCTCTTCCATCTCCCATTGCAGCTGGCGCACGGCTTCTACAAAAGGCAGACTTTCAATATCACCGATCGTACCGCCAATTTCCGTGATCACAATATCATAATCGCCGGTTTGGCCGAGCAGCAGCATGCGCCGTTTGATTTCATCGGTGATATGCGGTACCACCTGCACGGTTTTTCCGAGGTATGCCCCTTCCCGCTCGCGGTTGATAACGGTTTGATAAATGCGTCCGGTCGTTACATTATTGGCCTGGGAAGTATAAATATTGAGAAAGCGTTCGTAGTGTCCCAGGTCGAGATCGGTTTCAGCGCCGTCTTCGGTTACATAGCATTCTCCATGCTCGTAGGGGTTCAGGGTGCCGGGATCCACATTGATATAGGGATCGAATTTCTGGATAGTCACTTTCAATCCCCGCGATTGCAGCAATTTCGCCAGGGAGGCGGCAATGATGCCCTTGCCCAGTGAGGAGGTAACACCTCCGGTTACGAATATATATTTAGCCATAAAGCCTGTTTATCCTGTTTTCGGCACAGCCCGACCATTGGATTATGCACGACGATTTTCATCATCCATACAAAACCCTGAGATGATCAGTGATTTCTTTTCTTAAATGCAGGAACAAAATGACCTGGGAGAAATATCCGGGAGGTCGTACAAACATACAGGAATTTTTCCGGGGCAAAAAAAGTTTGCTCCTGAAAATTCTGTTTTCATGCCGTGGCATTCAAATCTGCCCCCTCGGAACCAGTGCACACGTTGCCGAAAACGTATGCTTAAAAAAATAACGTTTCTGTACAAACTTTGCACCCTGACTTTTGTTTAACAGGCGGTTAGCCCGTAATTTCACGGACTTTTATAACGGCGGGCCCGCGGGTCTTCCTTCAAATCAACGATTGTATGGGTATCATTAAGGATGCATTCAAAATCAAAGCCGATCAGGTAGGTGCTGAAATCAAACAACTGCTGAAGGATCACGGCAATAAAAAAATCGGGGAAGTTACCCTCAGCCAGATATACCAGGGCATGCGGGGCATGACCGGCCTGGTTACAGAAACTTCCCTCCTCGATGCACAGGAAGGTATCCGTTTCAGGGGATACACAATCCCGGAACTCCAGCAAAAACTGCCTAAAGCACCAGGAGGTTCCGAACCCTTGCCCGAAGGTCTTTTTCACCTGATGCTGCTGGGCGAACTGCCGAGTGAAGAAGATGTGAACCATATCACGGCCACCTGGCAACGGCGCAGCCACGTGCCTACTCATGTTTTTCATACCATTGAAGCGCTGCCTATCAATACCCACCCGATGACGCAGTTTGTGGTGGGTATCATGGCCCTGCAAACAGAAGGCACTTTTGCCAAACGGTATGCCGCCGGCATGAGCAAAAAAGATTACTGGGAAGCCGCCTTTGATGATTCTATGGACCTGATCGCCCGGCTGCCCCGGATTGCAGCCTATATCTACCGCCGAAAATATCATTTTGGCGACCATATCCAGCCCAACGGCCTCCTAGACTGGTCGGGCAACTTCGCGCACATGCTGGGGTATGAAGATGAAGGCTTCAAAGAACTGATGCGTTTATACATGACCATCCATGCCGATCATGAAGGTGGCAATGTTTCCGCGCATGCCACGCACCTCGTGGGTTCTGCCCTGAGTGATCCCTACCTCGCTTTTGCCGCAGGCATGAATGGTCTTGCCGGCCCGCTGCACGGCCTCGCCAACCAGGAAGTGATCAAATGGATTTTTGAAATGCAGGAGGCCCTGGGTGTGGATGAGCCCACCAAGGACCAGATCGTTGAATACGTGAAGAAAACCCTCAGCGAAGGCAAAGTGGTACCCGGATATGGTCATGCCGTACTGCGCAAAACTGACCCCCGCTTTACCGCCCAGATGGAATTCGGCAAGAAGCATCTGCCTGATGATCCGCTGGTAAAAACTGTCTGGAATATTTATGAAGCAGTTCCTCCAGTGCTGCAATCCCTGGGCAAAATCAAAAACCCCTGGCCCAATGTGGATGCCCACAGTGGCGCCCTGCTGGTACATTACGGCATGAAAGAATATGAATTCTATACCGTTCTGTTTGGTGTTTCCCGTGCACTGGGTGTACTGGCCAGCCTGATCTGGGATCGTGCACTGGGCTTCCCGCTCGAAAGGCCCAAATCCGTAACAACAGAGCTTGTAAAACTCTGGCTGGAAGGAAAAGATGAAATCTGGGGAGAATAAGCTACCCAATCAAAATATCAAATGCCGCTGGTTGACAGCGGCATTTTTGTTGATTCGATGAATAAAAAAAAGGCTCTTCAAATGAAGAGCCTTTGTGGAGAATACCGTCCCGATTGCTATCGGGAGAACCGGTGACCTCTTTCCCGATTACATCGGGACATGCAAGCGTCCCGATAAAAATCGGGACCAACTGAGCTAATTCCCCTTTCAACCTTCCTAATTACAACGGATAAAAAAACAAATAAAAAAGGCCCTTCTTATGAAGAGCCTTTGTGGAGAATACCGGAGTCGAACCGGTGACCTCTTGCATGCCATGCAAGCGCTCTAGCCAACTGAGCTAATTCCCCAAATGATAAGATCAATATTGCAATCGTCCCGAATTTATTCGGGACCAACTGAGCTAATTCCCCAATTAATTATTTTAAAGAACCGATGACCTCTTGCAGGCCATGCAAGCGTCCCGAATTTATTCGGGACCAACTGAGCTAATTCCCCAACGGGAGTGCAAATATAGAGTCCTGAACAATGCCTGCAAAATCATTTTTCATTTTTATTCGCCGGTGATGCGGGCATGGCATTCTGGGCAGGCAGCCCTTTGGGAGCCGCCGGATTTTCCAGCGATTGCAGGGCCTGCAGATTCTGCTTCGCAAGCGCAAAACTGGAATCCAGCGCCAGGGCTTTTTCGAAATATTGCTTCGCTTCCACCTTGCGGTCAAGATCATACAGGGTGAGCGCATGTATATTATACACCCCGGCCTGCAGATAGGTGCGCCCGGTTTGCTGCCCGAACGTATAGGTCATGAGAAACTCCGGTTTGTACGTGAGCTTTTCCGCCGCCTCAGCCGTGGCCAGGCACTCCGCCAGCCGCTTGATGCTGTACTGCAGTTCCATGAGTTTGTAGCCATGATAGGGACTCTTCGACTTTGCAAACAGTTTTTCAAAGATGTCGATAGCCTCCTTGGGCTGATTGAGTTTATCGAGGGAAATCCCTTTGAGTTCAAGCAGGGTATTGTCTTCTTTCTTTACCGCCAGCCTTTTGTCGGCCCAGTAATAACATTGTGAGAAGGCGCCCTGCTGCATGTACAGCATGGCCAGCGTATCCGCATAAGGATTATCATCACCGGATTCAGAAAGATAATAATGCAGCGCATGGATGGCCGTGGATGCATCGCCGCTGGCAATGGCCATATTGAATACTTTCAGGTGCGGACTGGTTTTTACCCCGTTGGCAGCAGGCGCCTTTTTGACCTGTGCGGAAACAGTGACTCCAAATGACAAACAGATTAACCCGGCAAGAAAATTTTTGATCACAACTGATGTTTTAGGCCGGGCAAAATAAGGAAAAATTGGGGCTGTATCAAAAGTAAACAAATACCTGCCTGCCAGGCTTCCCGGATTTACCAGTATTCAATATGAAAACAGCCGCAACAGGAAGCATACAGCCCGTTGCTCCATCAGCATTTTTCTCCGGAATTATTCCCTACACCCATTTTATCGAGGATGGTATCCAACGGACAGAAACGGGTGACAGAAGACTGCAGCAGGTTAAGCCCTACAAAGGCCGTAAACAGCAACCAGTACTCATTGACAAAATGAGCCAGCGCCAGGCTGCCCAGTATAAAGGTGCCGGCAACCGCCCGAACGATTCTTTCTTTCATAGATTGCATGTATTAAATGGTTCAATAACTGCACTGATCCACGGGCAGCACAAAAGCCCGTACCGGGAAACGACTGCCGGTTTCCTTGTTGAACTCCTTTACCATCTCCAGTGCCTGCAAGGCCTTATTATCTTCTGTAAAACTGAAGAAGAAAAGGGCATGCGTACCTTCGAGGGAAGTACCGAACCAGTTATGCGGCAGGTACTCATGGTACTCTGTTTTATGCCCTACGGTTTCGGAAACACTGAACACGGCGATATCTGCTTTTTCCATGATGTGGGAAACGGCCCGGAGGTCTTCCCGCACACTGGTGATTACTAACATTTTCATACCTGGTTATTTAGGTGATTGATATTTTTTCCGGAGCATCCGGTAATAAATCAAAGGTACTACCAGCAGCGTGAGGAAAGTAGAAGTAATAGTGCCCCCCATCAGTGAAATGGCCAGCCCCTGGAAAATAGGGTCAAAAAGGATGATCACAGCCCCCAGCACCACCGCGCCGGCCGTCAGCAGGATGGGCGTAGTTCTTACCGCGCCCGCCTCGATAATCGCCTGCTTCAGGGGAATGCCTTCTTTCAGCCGGATATCGATGAAGTCGATCAGCAACACCGAATTCCGGACCATCACACCTGCCAGTGCAATGAAACCAATCATAGAGGTAGCAGTGAAATAGGCTCCCAGCATCCAGTGCCCGGCGAGGATACCAATGAGGGAGAGCGGGATGGCTGCCAGCATCACCAGCGGGGTGATAAAGTTCTGGAACCAGCCCACTATCAGCATATAAATGATGATGATCACGGCTGCAAAGGCAATACCCAGGTCGCGGAACACTTCATAGGTAATCTGCCACTCTCCATCCCATTTCAGCGTGTACCCGTCCTCGTTATCCGGCTGCTTTGTATATTCTTCCCGGATGGCATACCCTGCGGGCAGTTTGATGTTTTTCAGGCTGTCGGCCATGGCGGTAATCGCATATACCGGGCTTTCCAGGGCACCGGCCATATCCGCCGTTACATACACCACCCTTTTCTGGTTTTTGCGGTAGATACTCTTTTCCTTCAGTGACTGGGTAATGGTTACCAGGTCACCCACCGGCACCGCGTTTCCGTTCTGGCCCGTTACTTTCAGCTGTTTCAGTTCTTCCAGTCCGGATTTCTCCGCGTCGGGTAATTGCAGTTTTATATTCACCGGGCTGAAAGATGCCGGGGTATGGAGGGTGCCGGCCACCTGGCCACTGAGTGCACCGTACATATTCGCAACCACCTGCGCGGGCGCCACCCCCAGCCGCATGGCCTTGTCTTTATCCACCGCGAAATGATATTCCCACTGGTCATCCTCCGCGTACCAGTCTACATCCACCACATCCTTCGTACCGCTGAACAGGCTGCGTACCTGACGGGCTACTGCCAGCTGCTGGTCGTAATCCGGACCATAAATCTCTGCTACCAGGGTGGACAGTACCGGCGGACCCGGGGGAATTTCCACCAGCTTGGCATTGGCGCCATACCGCGCCGCAATGGTCTGTACTTTCGTACGCATCGATTTTACAATATCATGGCTCTGCAGGCTCCGTTCCTCCTTATCCACCAGGTTCACCTGGATATCTGCCACATTGCTGCCGCGACGGATATCGTAATGCCTTACCAGTCCGTTGAAACTGATGGGCGCCGCTGTACCGGCATATACCTGGTAGTTACGAACGAGGGGTTGGGTTGCCACATAGGCGGCAATGTCAGCGGCCACCGCATGCGTGCGTTCCAGCGTACTGCCTTCCGGCATATCAATCACCACCTGGAATTCATTCTTATTATCGAAGGGCAGCATTTTAACCGGCACGGAACGGGTGTAAAACAACAGCATAGATCCCAGTAGCACCACTACCGTACTGAGGATAAAAGTCCATCGCTTCCAGCGCGTTTCAATCAGCGGGTAAATAAAGGAGTAATAGAGTTTATAGATGCGTGTTTGTTCCAGCTGCACCGGGGGCTTCTCATCGCCATGCCCCTCTTTTTCCCGGAGGAAAATATATCCGAGGTAAGGTGTCAGCGTAAGGGCCACCACCAGCGACAGCAACATGGCAATAGAGGCGCCGATGGGCATGGGACTCATATAAGGACCCATCAGCCCGGACACAAATGCCATCGGCAGCACCGCTGCGATCACGGTGAAAGTGGCCAGGATGGTGGGATTTCCCACTTCATTGATGGCATAAATGGCTGCCTGGCGGAAAGGAAGCCGCTTCATCCGGAAGTGCCGGTGCATGTTTTCAGCGATGATGATGGAATCATCCACCACGATTCCGGTAATGAATACCAGCGCGAACAGCGTAATGCGGTTCAGGGTATAATCGAGGAAATAATAGGCAAACAGGGTAAGCGCAAACGTTACGGGAACCGAGAGAAAAACCACGAGCCCCCCGCGCCAGCCCATGGCCAGCATCACGAAGAGGGTAACCGCCACGATGGCGATGAACAGGTGAAACAACAGTTCAGACACTTTATGCGAAGCTGTTTCCCCGTAATTACGGGTAACAGAAAGCTCCACATCCGCGGGCAGCAGTTCTTTTTTGAGGTGATCAATTTTCTCCAGAATTTTCTCCGATAACTGCATGGCATCCGCCCCTTTCTTTTTGGCGATGGCCAGGGTAACGGCTGGATACAGTGAACGGTGCCGGTTATACGAACCGGTATCGGCCGCACCAAATCCGAACTGCACATACTGGGCAGGTGTTTCGGGACCTTCGGTAACAGTGGCCACCTGTTTGAGGTAAACCGGCTGCTGTCCGTTCATACCAATGATGAGGTTGGCCACATCATCCGCCGAATACAGGAAATTACCGGTTTGAACGGGGAAAGCGGTATCAGAGCGGAGCATGGTACCCGACTGCAGCTGCGCATTGCTGCCCTGGATATATTTGCTCACGGTGAGAAAATCGAGCCGGTGTTCAGCCAGCTTATCCTTATCCAGCAACACTTTCACTTCACGGCTGCGGCCGCCAATCAGGTTCACCGCCGCAACATCTCCCAGTTTCTTGATCTCGTTGGTAACGGCATCACCCAGCTGTTTCAGTTCATAATCACTGTGCTTTTCACTCCAAAGCGTAAGACCCAGCACCGGCACGTCATCAATGGCGCGGGTTTTGATCAGCGGCATGGTAACCCCCTGCGGCATGCGGTCCATATTCTTGAGCAGCTCATTGTACAGTTTTACCATCGACCGTTCCACATCCTCGCCTACATAAAACTGCACAATCAGCATGGCCTGTCCCTGCATGGAGGTAGAGTACACATACTCCACACCCTTTACATTCGACACCACTTTCTCCAGGGGTGCGGTGAGCTTGGTTTCCACTTCTTTGGGCGATGCCCCGGGAAAACCGATGTAGATATCTGCAATGGGCACATCAATCTGCGGTTCTTCCTCCCGGGGTATCAGCAGTGTACTGTAGCCGCCGATCAGGAGGAATGCCACCATCAGGAGGATGGTCAGCTTTGAGCTGATAAACGCTTTCGCGATATTGCCGGATAAACCTTCTTTCATAATAATTTTTTTACCAGGATAAATGCTGCTGCCAGGTATGCTTTTAATTAGAAACAGTGTTATTTTTTGATCGTTACAGGCGCCCCGTTATACAGTTTTCCTTCCGCGTGGAGAATATAGGATTCCTCTTTCCCGAGCCCGGAGATCACTTCCACCTGGTCGCCGGAACGGCGGCCCAGCCTGATCCAGCGCAGCAACGCAGTATTTCCCTCTCCTACGGTATAGATGCCGGTAAGTTCATCGCGCTCCACTACTGCGGATGAAGGAATCATCAGCAAACCGGTGCCGGCGGCTGTATCAGGTTGCTGAACGGGAAAGGATACCCGCACAAACATGCCGGCATACATATCTTTCCGGGCATTTTCGGGAATACTGATTTTTACGATGTATTGACCGCCGGTAAACTGCGAAGAAGGCACCAGCTGGGTAATCGTACCACGGAAACGGTAGCCCGAACTTTTCACTTCCACTGCTGCCGGATCCCCGGTTTTCAAACGGCTGATATCCGATTCAGCTACGGAAGCGCTGATCTGCAGGATGCCGCTTTGTTCGAGGGTGAGCAGGGGCATACCCGGACTGGCAATCGTACCGGCTTCGGCCATCTTACGGGTAACCACACCCGAAAAGGGCGCGGTCAGGCTGGTATAAGCCAGCATTGCGTTGACTTCATTGCGCATCTGGCGGGCCGCCTCCACCCTTGATCTGGCGGATTGGTACTGAAGCGTAACCTGGTCGAGTTCCCGCGCAGTGGCGCTTTGCTCCTTATACAACTGGCTGAACCGGTCATAATCTTTTTGCACGGTTGCAAATGCGGCCTCTGCTTCGGCAATCATGGCGGCTGTTTGCGCCCTTTTTGCGCGGATATCCTCATCACTGATGGTAGCCAGCACCTGGCCCTTGCTTACGCGGTCGCCTTCTTTTACATAGATCGCATTGATGCGGCCCATCACGCGGGTACTGATACCGGCCGTTTGCGCTGCCTCCACCTGGCCGCTCGCCAGGATGGCATCTGCAGATGCGGAACCTGCCTTACCCAGCGTTACCGGAACAGCGGGAACAGCGGCAGATGCAGGTTGCTGATCTCCGCCTGAACAGGCGCTCAGCACAGTGATCGTAACGGCCAGCAGCAGGGCGGCCATGGAAGAGGATGATGTATGAGTCATGGTATAAATGGATTATGGGTTGTTATTGCTGGTTTGTGTCTGGAATTGGAGGGTGGCCACCGAGAGGTTAAATTGGTAAACAGCCTGTACATAGGCGAGGCGTTGCTGCGACCATTGTGTCTGGGCCATCAGCACATCCGTGGTTTTTACAAGCCCCTGGCTGAAGCGGTTCTGCAATACACGCAGGGCTTCGGCAGACTGTTCGGTAGCCAATTGTTGCTGTCGGAGCGCGAAGCGGGCATCTTCCAGTTGTCGGGCCGACTGGCTGATGCGGAGCCGGGCTTCCTCTTCCTGCTGCACCAGCTGCTGCTGCATCCGTTCTTTCTCTAATTGCTGACGTTGAAGCGTATGCGAAGTGCGGTTGCCGTTGAAGAGGCTCCAGGAAACCTGCAGCCCCACCATCCAGGCATTGGCGCCAAATCCCAGCACCCGGTTATCATTGAGCTGCCAGGTGCCAAAAGCGTTCACCCTGGGCATCCTTGCAGCGCGGGTGGCGGCAATGAGCTGATCGGTGGCTTCCATTCCTTTGCGGAGGGCAGCGAAGTCAGCCCGGCTGGCATTGAATGTAAAGCTGTCGGCTGCAGCAGTCGCCAGTACGAGCGTATCCACCTGGTAAAGGGCCCCCGCAGGATGGCCCATCAGCATGCTGAGCATATCGGACACCGTGCCGATATTGGACTTTGACTGGCTGAGCTGTGTTTCCACCCCCAGCAGCTGCACTTCCGCATTGAGCAGATCCGATTTCTGCACCATCCCCTGCCGGTGATAATCCTGTACATTTTTGTACAGTGACTGCAAGGCCTGCTTCGCTTCCTTCAGCACACCATCAGCCGCGTACAGCAACTGCAGTTGCATATAAGCTTTCCGGGTTTCAAAGGCCAGGTGCTCCCGGGTGCGCTGGGAAACCAGCCCATACATTTCGACCTGCTTTGCTGCCGCCTTGCGCTGATTCATCATGTCGAGGTTCAGCAGGGGCTGCTGTACAGTCAGCTGGGTATTGAAATCAGGATAGGCGCCCGGGTGATTCAGGGTTGCCGGGTTGAAATCAGCGGCGGTGATGTTTTTCTGCTGCAGCCGTAAACCAAATGCGTTCAGCGGGTTATTGGTGGTCATTGCGGTGTAACTCACCCCTACCTGCGGCAGAAAAATGGCTTCCGTTTGCCGGTAATGGCTGCGCGCTATTTTTTCATCCAGCTGGGCGATTTTCATGGCCGTGTTGCCTGAAACAGCGGCAGACACCGCTTCAGCTGCTGTCAGCCGCACAGGCGTTTGCGCACCGGCTGCCGGAACCAGGCCGGCGAGCATCCAAATGAACAGGTATTTCTTCTTCATCCTTTAAAAATTTCAGGGCAAAATTATTTTGATGTTGCAACCTTAACCGTGACATAAATCACTCATAGAAAAGGGCGCGGTGGAAACCGCGCCCGCTTTTCAAAACCAACTGTATAAAACTAAAACATGCGCGTTCAGCGGTTAAAAAACCGTTGAAACATCAGTGATAATAAGGCACAGCAAGCGCCTTATTACCGGCAATTCAGTGCTGCTGCCGGTCAATGATCTCCTGGTATGCGGCGGCAGACAGCAGCACAGGTGTATAAGTAATTCCTTCCCGGCGAAGCCGCCGGCTGAATGCAGCCAGGTGCCTTTCTGATCCTTCCAGGAGGTACTGGTAGGCCTCCAGGATATCCTTCCGGCTGGTCCGTTGCATGCGTTGCTGCAGATCACGGATATCCGCCTCTTCCACCAGGGCACCCGCCCGGAGCGCGGCCGTTAAACCAACGCTTCCGGATGAAACACATTCAGCGTATAAACGCTGCAGGGCAGTATCCCCGAAACGTCCAGCTAAAGGCTCCTGAACAGCAATCTGGTATTGGTCCAGCAGACCCCGCATCCGCTCCATATGCCTTCGCTCACTCTGACGGATGTTCGCGAATGGATTCACTTCCCATCGCAAATACAGGGAGTCATACACATCCCGGGCCAGTTGTTCTTCAGCATACATAAACCGCAGATCCTGCTGTTCCGCCCTGCTGAGCACATCCTGCGCCTGCAGGAAAGTGCCCGGCAGCAGCAGCAACCAACATACCCATCTCCACTTTAGCATACAAATACGTTTATTCCTTTCCGTGAGTTAATCAGATGAACAGCATGTGGGTGCCCACACCGCTGCCGAGGCTGTAAAAATCGCCTACGGTTATTACATCATCTATCCCCTCGTACAGGTCTTCTTTTTTATAATGGAACATATCCATTGCCAGCTTACAGGCCCAGAGTTTCACCCCGGATGCCGTAAGGATATCCAGGAACTCATGTACACCCGGCAGGTCCAGCTTTTCCATTTCTTTCTTCATCATCGAAGAAGCCAGCGCTTCCATACCGGGCAAACCGCCGAGCAGCGTGGGCATATGCATGGCAGGATTACCCACCGTGGCAATATGGAGGTGCTCCAGTTTTTTCTTATGCACTGCTTCCAGTCCGAAGAAAGTGAAGAAAATTTCCGCTTCAATACCTTCCATCCGTGCGCCGTTGGCCAGTACGAAGGCAGCATATACATTTTCGAGGGAGGCTTTGCTCAGGATGATCATCATCTTCCTGACTTCGCCGTTATATTCAGTCATGGTCATCAGTTTTGAATGTGAACAATCTGGTCCGTTGCTCAGATGCAACCGGCGGGTTTGGGAATACCGGCAATTTTTGTAACGGTTTTCAACGGGGCATTGGGGAAGAGCTGGTAAAACTCTTTAATGTCCACAATACCGCTCTTACCAATCTTCCGGATGCTCAGCGGAGATTCCTTACGGAATTCATCCTGGATATAATTGAGCACCTCCCAATGACGGTTACCCAGGTTAATATTGGCTTCCTTAGCCAGTTCTTCCCCGATTTGTTTGTTCCATTCTTTGAAATCGGTCATGTACCCTTCATCATTTACGTGGATGGTGGTACCGGCAATCATCTTTTCCATATACTTTGGTTTTATTGAGTTGGTGATTTAATATTCTTTTCCGGCTTCCTGCATTTTGGCAGACACAAAGGGGATATGCGTTCCCTTGAGCAGCATGTTCCAGTAAATCCAGCGAAATGCCAGCTTGCCCATATGGTTCATCCTGCTCTCTTTCAGCAACCGCAGGGGCCCCACACCCGGGAAGGGGAAAGTACCTTCCACCGGCTCGTGGGTATAGTTGAAATCAATCAGCAAAGCCTTACCACCACCGGTTTCAATGAAACAATTGGCATGCCCGTCGAACGCTTCCTTCAGGGGTTCACCCTGAATAAAGTGTAGGATATTTTCGGTGAGGATCTCCGCTTCAAAATGAGCTACTGATCCCGCTTTGGAAGCAGGAATATTGCTGGCATCGCCAATTACAAATACGTTCTGCCATTGCTGTGACTGCAGGGTGGCTTTATGGGTGGGCACATAATTCAGTTCATCACCCATGCCGGACCTTTCAATCAGTTCATCGCCCTTGTTGGTGGGCACGGTCACGAGCAGATCAAACGGTACTTCCTTGCCACCGTAGTCAATGATTTTTTTGTTTTCATTATCCACCTCGGCGATGGCAAAATCACTCACGATGCTGATATTCTTTTCCTGCAGCAGGTGATCCAGTTTCTCGGTTGCCTTGGGTTTGGTAAAGGCACCACTGAGAGGAGTTACATAGGTAATCTCCACTTTGTCGCGCAGGTGCTTGTGCTTGAAATAGGAATCAGCCAGGAAAGCGAATTCCAGCGGAGCCACCGGGCACTTGATGGGCATTTCAGTAATGTGCACCACCAGGCGGCCTCCCTCCCATTCGCGCAGTTTGTTGCGCAGGTTGAGTGCCCCTTCAAAGGTGTAGAAATCGAACACGGATTTTTGCCACTCCGATCCTTTCATTCCTTCCACTTCTTCCGGGGCAATTTTGGCGCCCGTGGCCACGATCAGCACATCGTAATGAAGATGATCGCCGTTGGCCATTTCCACAATGTTTACGGCTGGATTGATTTTATCAATACGGTCGGTGAGCAGCCGCACTCCTTTCGGAATGAAATCACGGATGGGCTTCACGATGTCTTCCGGCTCATAAATATCAAAGGGCAGGAAGAGATAGCCGGGCTGATAGTAATGGGTTTCACGCTCATCGATGATATCGATTTCCCATTCCTCTCGTTTGAGTTCGCGGCGCAGATGGTTGGCCATCATGGTACCCGCGGTACCGGCCCCCAGAATAACGATGCGTTTCATATCAATTGGTTAAATGGTTTGAAAAGATGTTTATTTCATCCTCCAGGATACAGATGCATGGAAGATGCTGTTGCCCAGACCGGATATACTGTTATTGTACTGACTGCCCACATAACTCATTGCCGCAGCCGGCTGATTATTCCGGAATGCATATTCATAGGCAGCGTTGATGAGGACAGATTTTGAAACTTTCACGGTAGCACCGGCAGTAATATGATGTTTTACAATGGCCGGGAATACCGGGAATACAGTACTGGCCGGAACCGGGTTGCTGCCATATACATAACCTGCGCGCAGGGTAAGCTTTTGAGTGGCATCCCCTTCAACACCTGTACGGATCACCACGGTGTTTTTCCAGTACATCGGAAATGCCATGGCAATCGTTCCGTTCGTGCCCATCATTTTATTGATATTCGGATTGGTACCGTTGGTGAGGCTGATATCCATCTGGTCAAAAGCTTTTTTCCAGTTGATCCATTCGGCATCAAGGGAGAGACGTAATTTTTTAACCGGCGCAAAGAATAAACCCGCGGCGAGGGATTGAGGTAATCCAAAATCTGCCTGGGCATCATAGGTATCTTTCACACCTTTGCTGAGGTCGATACCCATATTCGCAAACATGGTCATCGCCTGTTGTTGTGCCTGCTGCTGGGTCATCTCCGGGTATTGCTGCATAATCATTCCCACCACTTTACCAAAGGCATTGTTCATTTGATAACTCATATCCATGGTGCCTGTTCCGTTCTTATAACTCAGGTTTACCGGCAGACTGTAATTAAGTCCTGCAGAAAAACGATCATTCGGCTTGAAGGCGATCCCTATTTTGCCATTGAACCCGAAAGCGCGCAGGCTTTCCATATTGGCGGAAGCCACCACTTCGTTATAACCGAAACCTCCTTCGGATGCGGGTGCAGCAAACAGATCACCATAGGTCAATCCCTTGGTTGGATCCAAAACACCCTGCATCATTGCCGGTGGCATGCCCATGGGCATTTTAAATTCCACCTGGCCATAAATCAGATTTGCAGTAACGCCTACTGAAAGGGTTTTACTGATGTTGTAAGCTATGGCACCACCACCCTGCATCACTGCGAATTTGGAATGATAGGGTTGCTGAATAAAATTGCCGGACTGATCCGTGTACATAGCATGATTCAGGTTGAAATCCGCTCCCATACCGCCCTGGGTAAAAATGCCGAATCCATAAGCCAGTTTGCCATTGGATTTTTTGGCATAACTGAGACAACCCAATGGGAAGAGATTATCTTTTCCATAGGTATCGTTCAGGTTATTTTTAAAGTATACCGTGGGCGCCATCAGGGAGACACTGAGGTCAGCCTGGGTCTGGGGCAGGAAAGCAAGGCCGGCTGGATTATTGAGAATAAGAGAGGGATTATCAAATACCGCTACAGCGGTACCACCCCGCCCGCTGGTGACTGCATCAAATCCGATCAGTCGTGTACCATTCTGGGCCTGGAGGGCTGACAGAGATGTGATTGTGAGCGCTGTCAGCAGCATCATCTTTTTCATACAAGTGGTTTTATTGATCAATGGGAAATGCGGAGCTTATCGTTCCCGTATTTCCGGTTTAAATACAATTTTTGCTTTAACTGAATTCGAGATCAGGCAGGCGGCTTCTGACTTCTGCAGAATGCGCGTCGCCTTTTCGGGATCGGTACCAGCCGGAACGGTAAGTACCGGGGAAAGCACGATCTCACTGATGAGGTATTTACCCTCCACTTTTTCAAGCTTGCCAATGGCATAGCTTTCAAAGCTGATAAATTCAAAACGGGAGTTTTCAGCGATGGCCAGGAAGGTGGTCATCAGGCAGCTGTCAACTGCTGCTACCAGCAGGTGCTCGGGAGACCAGATACCAGCGATGCCCTTCGGAAATTCAGGAGGTGTAGCTACCTCTATATTGGATTCCAGCACCGGAGAACTCATGATGCCCTTGCGGTCTTTCTCCCAGTTAACGTTGACGGAGTAATAGTGGGGATGTTCCATAACCTTGTTTTTAGCGCGTGTTTTAATTTGACAGCACTAAAGTAGAACCGGTTATGGGCGGGGGATTGTAACTTTTATCACGCTATAACAGACAATGAGGAGGTTCATCCTTTCAGATGATTTTAGTCGCGGCTTGTACTAACGGTGATCAGTAAATCAGGGTTCAAGATTTACAATTTCGATGGTCTGGTTACGGATTACTTTGATCATACCCCGTTCAGCGAGCTTTTTCATGAGGCGGGAAATCACTTCACGCGAAGTATTGAGTTCCTGTGCAATTTCTGTATTGTTTACGGTGAGCACATCCGTCTGGTGGATATCCCGTTCCCGCTGCAGGTAAAACAGCAGTTTCTCATCCATATTCCTGAATACAGTGTGATCGAGTGTCAGCAGTAATTCTTCAAAACGCTTCCGGTAGGTTTCCAGCACAAACTGATACCAGCTTTTGTAGTCGTGCATCCACTGATCCATGAATTCCAGCGGCACGGCGATGACCGTAGTTTCCTCCACCGCTTTCCCCATCACTTCACTTTTTTCATGCCGGCTGCCGCTGATCATTGACAATGCACAGGCCTGCCCGGGCTGCAGGTAATACATGAAGTATTCATGCCCCAGTTCATCTTCCCGGTACACTTTAATGAGCCCATTTACAATCAGCAGAATGGATTTAAAATACTGGCCGGTGCGCATCAGCACTTCCCCGGCTTCAAAGGTTTTAATCTCGGCATGTTCTTCCAGGTGTTCCAGCAGTCCGCTCTCAAAATTCGGAAAAGCAGTGCGCAGGTCTTTGTTCATGGGGGCAAATTACTAAAGATGCAGGAAGCTAGATGTATAATTTAAGATGTAAGATTTAAGATTTCCTTCATGTTTCCTGTCACTCCTGTTCCCTCCGCCATGTTTCGTATCACACGAACCCATCCTAATTCCCCGGCGTATCTTCTGAAAGGGACCCGCCGATGGTTGTCCATAAACGGAAATAAGATTTGACCATGCATTACGCCGGGTCCCCTGCGGTAGACCAGGCTTTGAAATCATCCTACACCTCCATTATCAACTATCCATTATCCTCTCCTATTCCCCGGCGGGTCTCCTGCAAGGGACCCGCCGAACGATGTCCATAAACGGAAATATGATTTGATCGTGCATTACGCCGGGTCCCCTGCGGGAGACCCGGCTTTGAAATAATCTTACATCATCCATTATCCACTATCCATTTTCAACTATCAAGCACCCGGCTCCAAACAAATCTTACATCTTACATCCTAAATCTTACATCATCCATTATCCATTATCAATTATCCACTATCCATTATCAACTATCCACTCCCCTCAATGTAACATTTGTCACCCCCCATCCCCCCGAATACTACCATCTTTGTCCCATGGATGCAACGCTCATAACCGGATACCTGCTGGCGCTGCTGGTGGGGCTTTCGCTCGGACTGATCGGCGGAGGCGGTTCGATCCTGACGGTCCCCATCCTCGTGTACATCCTGGGTATTCACCCGGTGCTGGCTACTTCTTACTCCCTGTTCATCGTGGGTTCCACCTCCCTCGTAGGCGCGGTGGATCAGTACCGGAAGGGGCTGGTCAATATCCGGACGGCCCTGCTGTTCGGCGCTTCTTCCATCACCACCGTATTCCTCACCCGGAAAGTGCTGCTGCCGCTCATTCCTGAAAAACTATTTTCCATACAGGGTTTCACCTGCACCTGGCCGATACTCACCATGCTGCTCTTCGCTGCACTGATGGTGCTCGCAGCCATTGCCATGATCCGGGACCGGCGCCCAACTAATACGGAAGAAAACAACCCTTCCAAACACAGTCTCTTCCGGCTGATCACAGCCGGCATCGGCATCGGACTGGTGACCGGTTTGCTCGGTGCCGGGGGCGGATTCCTCCTGATCCCGGTACTGGTGCTGCTGCTGCACCTGCCCATGAAACAGGCCATCGGAACCTCCCTGTTAATCATCGCCCTGAACTCCCTGATTGGTTTTGCCGGTGATGCCGGACATTTCACTATACACTGGTCATTCCTGCTGATCATTACGGCCTTTTCGATCCTCGGCATTTTCGCGGGGGTTCGGCTGGCGCGTCGGTTAGAGGGAGAAAAACTGAAAAAAACGTTTGGATGGTTCGTGCTGCTGATGGGCTGTTATATTTTCATCCACGAGATAATTCTCCATACTGCCTGAGCCTGCTGAAAACTGATCACAATCATCCCTCCGGGTAACTTTTGTAACAGATCCTGTTGCCGCATTTCCTGATTTTCGCAGCAATTTTTACACCTCATTCACTTCTGTTGATATGAAAGTTGAACAAATTTACACTGGCTGTATCGCTCATGCCGCCTATTACATTGAAAGCCGCGGGGAAGCCGCCATTTTCGATCCGCTCCGCGAAGTGGGTCCCTATTTGCAACGGGCAGAAAAAGACGGTGCCCGTATCCGTTATGTGTTTGAAACACATTTCCATGCCGATTTTGTCAGCGGCCACCTCGATTTGAGCCGCAAAACCGGCGCGGAGATTGTGTTTGGCCCGGGCGCGCAACCTGGCTATACCGCTACCGTAGCTTTCGACGGACAGGTATTCAATGTAGGTGATTATAAAGTGAAGGTGATCCACACACCCGGCCATACCCTGGAAAGCACCACTTACTTACTGATGGATGAACAGAACCAGGAACACGGAATCATCACCGGCGACACCCTCTTCATCGGGGATGTGGGCCGCCCCGACCTGGCCCAGCATGTAGTGGCTGAACTTACCCAGGATAAACTGGCGCGGCTGCTGTACCAATCCCTGCGCGATAAAATCATCCCCCTCCCCGATCACCTCATTGTCTATCCCAATCATGGCAAAGGAAGCGCCTGCGGCAAGATGATGAGCAATGAAACCACCGATACGCTGGGACATCAGAAAAAAGTAAACTATGCCCTGCAACCCATGACGGAAGATGCTTTCGTGCAGGCCATCCTCACCGGACTCACCCCTCCACCCGGATATTTCCCGAAGAATGTACTGATGAATATCGGCGGCTATGAAAGCCTCGACCGCATCCTCGAAAGAGGACACCGTCCGCTCGATCCGGCCTCCTTTGAAGCCGTAGCCAATGAAACCCGCGCCCTCCTGCTGGATACCCGTCCTGCCGCTGTTTTTGCGCTGGGCTTTATACCCAACAGTATCAACATCGGACTGGAGGGCAATTTTGCTCAGATTGTAGGTGAGCTGATTCCGGATATCAACCAGGAAATCCTGCTGATAACGGAAGAAGGGAAAGAAACAGAAAGCATGATCCGGCTGTCCCGGGTAGGATATGATCATACCATTGGTTATCTCGAAGGAGGCTTTACAGCCTGGCAGGGCTCCGGTCGGGAAACCGATCAGGTGCACCGTATCAGCGCCCGCCAGTTCGAGGAGAAAATGGAAGAATCACCGATGCCCGTTTTTGATGTGCGCCGTAAAAATGAATACGACAGCCAGCACCTCACCGATGCCCTGAATATACCGCTGCACCTGATCAGCCAGCAACTCGAACAATTTCCCCGCGAACGCGCATTCGCCATCCACTGCGCCGGCGGCTACCGCAGCATGACCGCTGCCTCCATCCTCAAACAACGGGGCTGGCACAACTTTGTGGAAGTGAACGGCGGATACAAGGCACTCGCACTCACCGGGCTTTCTAAAACGGAGTATGTGTGCCCGAGCAGTTTGTTGTAATGGTGTGCGGATGGCGGATGGCGGATGGCGGGAAGAACATTCTAAGATGGTTGTTGGATAATTTTCAATTTCTGTTTCCAGTTCGACTTTCAGATGGCAGCTGGCGGTTGGCAGATGGCGGGAAGAACCTCCTAAGAGGGTTATTCGATATTCATCATTCCCTGTTCCCTGTTCGATATTCAATTAAAGGTTGCTCCGGGAGGAGGTCCATCAGCACATCACCAAATCACCAAATCACCAAATCACTTCGTGCCCCTGTGGTTACACATTTGTAACATAAGTAACCATCCCATTCCCCCTTCTTCCTGATCTTTGCACCAGATTCATCGCTTATGCACATCGAACAGATTTATACCGGTTGCCTCGCCCAGGGCGCTTATTATATCCGCTCAGCGGGGGAAGCTGCCATTATTGATCCCCTGCGGGAAGTGCAGCCCTACCTCAGCCGCCTGGCCAAAGACAAGGTGACACTGAAGTATATCTTCGAAACGCACTTCCATGCTGATTTTGTGAGTGGTCACCTCGACCTGAGCCGCACAACCGGCGCGCCGATTGTATATGGCCCTACGGCCCGGCCCGAATTCGACAGCATCATCGCCACCGATGGCCAGGTGTTCAAAGTGGGTGATATTGAAATCATTGCACTCCATACACCCGGTCATACCCTGGAAAGCACTACCTATCTGCTGCGCGATGAGCAGGGAAAAGACCACGCCATTTTCAGCGGCGACACCCTGTTTCTCGGGGATGTAGGCCGCCCCGACCTGGCCCAGAAAGCCGCGCACCTCACCCAGGAAGAACTGGCCGGTATGCTCTACGACAGCCTGATGAACAAAATCATGCCCCTGTCCGATGAAGTGATTGTATATCCTGCCCACGGCGCCGGCAGCGCCTGCGGCAAAAACATGATGAAGGAAACCGTGGATACCCTGGGCAATCAGAAACGCATCAATTATGCGCTGAACCAGCCCGACCGGGAACATTTTATCAAAGCGGTTACCGAAGGGCTGCTGCCACCTCCCGGTTATTTCGGCTTCAACGTGGCGCTGAACAAAAAAGGCTATGAAGCGTTTGACAAGGTATTGCATGATGGTATGCGGGCACTCACGCCGGATGAATTGGAGGCGGCCGCTGAAAATACCAATGCCCTGATCCTCGATACCCGCGACAACAACGTTTTCTATAAAGGCTTTATTCCGCAATCCGTCAACATCGGTCTCGGGGGCGATTTTGCTCCCTGGGTAGGTGCACTCATTATGGATGTGCAGCAGCCCATCCTGCTCGTAACGGAAGAAGGAAAAGAAGAGGAAGCCGTAACCCGCCTGAGCCGCGTTGGATTTGATCATGTACTGGGGCATCTCCAGGGTGGTTTCCCCGCCTGGCTGAAAGCCGGTAAGGAAGCCGATCTGATTCACCGCATCAGCGCCGAACAGTTTGCGGCTGAAGTGGAGATTGGCAAAGACAAAATCATTGACGTACGCAAAGAATCCGAATTCAGGGCCGAGCACGTGGAAGAGGCGTTCAACCGTCCGCTGGCCGGCATCAATGAATGGATAAAAGATATTAATCCCGCTGAGAACTTTTACCTCCATTGCGCAGGGGGCTACCGCAGCATGACGGCCGCTTCCATCCTCCAGGCCCGGGGCTACCGGAATTTTACGGAGGTGGAAGGCGGATTTACCGCCATCAGCAAAACGGCTGTACCCCGCACCGCTTTTGTTTGTCAGTCGAAACTGATGAACACCTGAAACGCGCAGGTTTGCTTATCTGGTTCCGCAGGTTCTGCGAAAAACCAGGGGCTGTATCCGGTAACCAGTGGCAGGATGATCTGCCTGATACCTATGTACGCAACGGATCAACCAGTGAAGAAAGGAAAAAGGTTACCGGATGCAGTCCCTTTTTACATCCGGTGAAATGCCTGAACAGGCTGGATTTTATCCGATTAAATCAGGTACTTTTGTAACAAATGTAACCCCCGTAAAGCCGCCACCCGCTTAATTTCGCACCCTATATTACCAACCATTACATGAACTATCTTTCCGCAATACTGGGTAATAAATGCTCCCGCTGCCGTACCGGCGACATGTTTGTGCATAAAAATGCCTACAGTAAGGGTTTCATGAAAATGCACAAGCGTTGTCCTTCCTGCGGACAGCGTACCGAAATTGAAATCGGGTTTTATTACGGATCCGGCTATGTGAGCTACGCGCTGACGGTAGCCTTCTCGGTAGCCACCTTTATTGCCTGGTGGGTACTGATTGGCTTTTCGGTAGACGACAGCCGGATTTTCTGGTGGCTGGGCAGTAATGCCGCGCTGCTTATCCTGCTGCAACCCCTCATCATGCGGCTCTCCCGGACGATCTGGCATTCTTTCTTCGTGAAATATAATCCCAACTGGCGTACCGAACCACCGGTTGAAACCGGCCGCGTGATTGAAGAACACATGGAACCCGGTGAATAAACCGCTGCTTTGTTAAAGCTTTCTGAACGCCTGCCTGAATGTGACCTTTGTTACGCTTCTGCTGTTACAGCCTGTCTACCTTTGCATTCAATATTCAGATTATGCTGAGAACACTCACACAAAACTGGACAATCTTCCGCGCACTGCGGCTGATCCTCGGCGCCGCCATCCTGGTACAGGGCATACAGGCAGGCGATGCCATCTTTGCGCTGGCAGGCGGACTGTTCACCCTGATGGCCCTGCTGAATGCGGGATGCTGCGCAGGGAGCGCCTGTACGTCCCCGCAAACCCGTCAACCTGACCAAACCCACCAACCCATCAGCTATGAAGAAGTGGATAACAAAAAATAAATGGTACCTCGCCGGCGCAGTAGCCGGTGGCATCGGCGGTTTCCTGTACTGGTATTTTGTGGGCTGCGAGAGCGGCACCTGTATGATCACCGGCCGGCCGCTGAACAGCACCCTCTACGGGGGTACCATGGGTGCTCTCCTGCTGGGCATGCTGGGTAATGAATACAATATCAAAAAACAAAAACAATCATCATGACCTTCCAGGAACTGATACAATCCGACAAACCCGTGCTGGTGGATTTCTTCGCAGAGTGGTGCGGTCCCTGTAAAATGATGGCGCCCATCCTGCAGGATGTAAAGGCGGAGATCGGCGATACCGCCAGCATTGTAAAAGTAGACGTAGACAAAAACCCCGGAGCCGCCCAGGCTTACCAGGTGCAGGGTGTGCCCACCCTGATTCTTTTCCGCAAAGGAGAAGTACTCTGGCGCCAGAGCGGTGTGGTGCCCAAACAGGGACTCGTGGGTGTCATCCGCAAATTCGCCTGACAGCTACACAACCAGAATGATCAAAAACAAAACGGATAATATTACGTCCGTTTTTCAGAAAGCAAAATTTAGATCTTGTAACATAGGATTAGGTACCAAAATCTCAAAGCAGTTGTAGTAATAGCAACTACCCTGCTTTCTTTTTTGTCTTGAAGCAAAAAAGAAACAAAAAAATTCAAGGCTGCAGAAAAATAGCTAAAATGTACGGTCTTCCGCTACGGCGAAAAAGCTAAGCATCCACTGGATTTCGCTGCTCAGCTAATACGCTCATCAGCGAAGTGCAATGCTGAACACTTTCGCCGCTGACGCTGCAGACCGTCCATTTCTTAACGCTATTTTTCTGAGGCCGTAAGCGCGTTAAAAACGTGCTACGTTGTAAATAACAGTTCTGTAAAATCTGAGTAGTTCTTTTATGATCAACAAAAATTTTAATGATCATAAAATTGGACAGATTGCTATTCATCAGTACCTGTGGGAGCGCCTCAGCCGGTTCGGTTCCCCCCACCAACGATGGGGGGATTCGAAAATTGTGCTTCACTCTTCAGGGCTGAGGAGGCAAAGGTTATTAGAATATTAACGTGTTGTGCTATTAATTGAAATATCAATGAGCTGAACCAAATAAACGTGGTTGAAGGTTTTAACGATCAGGGATAAACAGTTGAGTTTACAGTAGCACTAAAGCTTAATCAGGGAACCATCCCGAAAACGGGGTGTAATCGTTTTCGGGGCTCCTTTTTTGTTACTTTTTTGGAGAAGCAAAAAAGTAAAATATTAAATCCTGAAGGATTTAATAAATGATGGCTACATAGAAATTTGAATAGGACAGAACAATATAATTACAATTGATATGAATATCCTCCAACGCCTCTTCGGCTCCGCCCCCACCATCGACCTCACAGAAGTCATCAGCGAAGGCGCCTACCTCGTGGATGTACGCACCCCCGGTGAATTTGCGCAGGGACATGTAAAAGGCTCCGTCAACATCCCCGTGGATCTCATCACCCACAAACTCGCCCAGTTCAAAAACAAAAAGAACATCGTGGTTTTCTGCCGCAGCGGCAGCCGCAGCGCCATGGCCAAATCGATCCTCGAAAACCACGGCTTTCATAATGTGGTGAACGGCGGTACCTGGGAACAGGTGAACAATTATGTGAAATAAACTGTAAATTGACAACGTTCAACCAACGCTGTCAACATGCAATTTTTTCAATGGCTCCAACAGCCCTGGCCCTGGTATGTGGCCGGACCGCTGATCGGACTCACCGTCCCCGCCCTGCTGATCCTCGGCAACAAAGCCTTCGGCATCAGTTCCTCCCTGCGGCATCTTTGCGCCGCCTGCATACCGGCAGGTATTCCCTTCTTTAAATATAACTGGCGGGCAGAAGCGTGGAACCTGTTCTTTGTGTCCGGCATCCTGACCGGAGGCATCATCGCTGCCCTTCTCCTCGCCAGTCCTGAACCAGTGCAACTGCATCCCGCACTGGCCGGAGAGCTCCACACCTATGGCATCCGCGATTTTTCCGGGCTCGTACCCGCCGACCTGTTTAACTGGCCCTCGCTGCTTACCCTGCGCGGTTTCCTGATGATGGTGCTGGGCGGGTTCCTGGTTGGCTTCGGCACCCGTTATGCCGGGGGCTGTACGAGCGGACATTCCATCATGGGACTCTCCACCCTGCAATGGCCATCCCTCATTGCCACCTGCTGCTTCATGGCCGGCGGCTTCCTCATGGCCAATCTTATTTTACCGTTCATTCTTTCCATCTGACAAAACTTATGCAACCCACTCCTGCCGACCTGCAAACCGATTACGAAGTACGCTCACTGGATACCATGTGCGTCAACAACAGCCATCTCACTGTTAACTGGCGGCACAATATCCGGTACCTGATCGTGGGCATATTGTTCGGAATTATTTTCGTGAAAGCGGAAATCATCAGCTGGTTCCGTATCCAGGAAATGTTCCGGCTGCAGTCATTTCATATGTATGGGGTGATTGGAAGTGCCGTTATCACCGGCGCCCTCTCCGTTTGGCTGCTGAAAAAATACAAAGTGAAAACCCTCGCCGGGGAACCCATTGAATTTCATCCGCGGGCATTCAATAAAGGACAGGTGTATGGCGGACTGCTCTTCGGATTGGGATGGGCCATCACGGGCGCCTGTCCGGGCCCCCTGTTCGCGCAGATAGGCACAGGCGCCACCGTAATTATCGTTACCTTGCTCAGTGCTGTAGCGGGCACCTGGGTGTATGGATACTTCCGGGAAAAACTGCCGCACTGATCTTATACACTCCGATGAACCTGGATAACCTGAAAGACATTTTTGAACCGCCCCTGCTGCAGGAAATTCAGCAGTTCGGGATTCATATGCATTTCAGGGAAGGCGACCTGATCATGGATTATGGCAAGTACGTCCGTATGATGCCCCTGATTCTCAAAGGCACCATCAAAGTGTACCGCCATGATGAACAGGGAAAGGAAATCCTGCTCTACTATCTGTCCAGCAGTGAAAGCTGTTCCCTGGCCTACAGCTGCTGCATGGAAGCCCGTAAAAGCGAGATCAGGGCGGTGGCGGAAGAAGATGTGGAGCTCGTGGGCATTCCCCATCTCAAACTCGACGAATGGCTCTGTACCTATCCTTCCTGGAAAAAATACATCATGCGCAGTTTCAACGACCGCTTTACCGAACTGCTCCGCACCATCGAAAGCATTGCTTTTCATAACCTCGATGACCGCCTGATCGCCTACCTCAAGGAAAAACAACGCCTCTCCGGCTCCAGCGTTATCAAGGCCTCCCACACCCTCATCGCGGATGAACTGGCCACCTCCCGCGTCGTCATCTCCCGGCTGCTCAAGCAACTTGAAAACAATAACCGGATTATCCTGTACAGGAATGAAATCAAGTTATTGGCGGGGTTGTAATAAGAAAGAGGGAACCACTAAGACACGAAGGCAGAAAGGAACACGAAGGAGGAATGTGCAAATGATTAACCACAAAGGGCACGAGGGAGGAAACGAAGGACACGAAGTGATTTGATAATTTGGTGATTTGGTGATGTGCTGATGGACTTCCTCCCGGAGCAACCTTTAACTGAACATCGAACAGGGAACAGGGAATGATGAATATCGAATAACCCTATTAGAAGGTTCTTCCCGTCAACCATCAACCATCAACCGTCAACTAAATATCGAACAGGGAAAAAGGAACAGGGAATGTCGAAAAACTTTCTAAGAATTTTCTTCCCGCCATCTGCCAACCGCCAGCTGCCATCTGAAAGCCGAACTGAAAACAGGTAATGATGATTCCCCAATAACCCTCTCAGAAGGTTCTTCAACCGTCAACCATCAACCCTCCTTCCCTCCAACGACCACCACAATCTCCCCCTTCGGCGGATGGGCGCTATAATGGGCATGCACTTCCTGCAGGCTGCCGCGGGTGTTTTCTTCAAATTTTTTACTCAGTTCACGGCTCACGCAGCAGGGGCGGTCGGGGCCAAAATGCTGAATACAATCCTCCAGTGTTTTAACCAGCCGCATCGGACTTTCATAAAACACCATCGTGCGCTCTTCCTCTGCCAGCTTCCTGAACATCGTCTGCCGCCCTTTTTTCAGGGGCAGAAATCCTTCAAAACAAAACCGGTTGATGGGGAGCCCGCTGTTCACCAGTGCCGGCACAAAAGCGGTGGCGCCGGGGAGACACTCCACCTTCACCCCCGCCTGCACACAGGCACGCACCAGCAGAAAGGCGGGATCGCTGATTCCGGGGGTACCCGCGTCCGTTAGCAGGGCCATGGTTTTACCCCCCTGCAGCTGATCCACCAGGTGATCCACGATCTTATGTTCATTGTGCTGGTGATAAGGCGTAATGGGCTTCTGCACCTGGTAATGCTGCAGCAGCACCGAGGACGTACGGGTATCTTCCGCCAGGATAAGGTCCACCTCTTTCAATACCTGTACCGCCCGGAAAGTAAAATCTGCCAGGTTACCGATGGGGGTGGGAATGATGAAGAGAGACATTGATTAATTTGGTGATGTGAAGAATGTGATGGAATGTGAGAAATGTGATGAATGTGTTGGAATGTGCTGAAATGGTTGAAGGTTGAATGTTGAAGGTTGAAGGTTCCTGCTAACAAGATTTCCCACCGCCATCAGCTTTTAGAATATCGAACAACACCTTAAATGTTCTTCCTGTCAACCGTCAACCATCAACCGTCAACTGAATGATGAACAGGGAACAAGGAACAGGGAATATCGAATGACCTCTTTAGAAGGTTCTTCCCCGCCATCCGCCAGCCGCCATCTGAATATCGAACAGGGAACAGGAAATGATGAATATCGAAGGTCCTCCTTAGAAGGTTCTTCCCGTCAGCCATCAACAACAATTGAACCACGAAGCCACGAAAGCACGAAGAAACACGAAGAAAAAGCGGTCTACTTACTTGTACTGCTCAGCTCATCTTAGGAGCTTCTTCCCTTCAACTTTCAACCTTCAACTTTCAACCTTCAACTTTCAACCATCAACTTTCAACTTCTACCATGAACATCTCCATCACCGGGTTCGCCAGCAACTGCTTCGCGGCGGTTTCGGCGATCGCTTTGGCAGCGGCAGCATCATCAGCCTCTACCTGCAGACTGATCAGCTTCCCGATACGAACGTCTTTGATTCCGGTAAGACCCAGATTACCCAAACCACCCAGCACGGCTTTCCCCTGCGGGTCGAGCAGTTCCTTGTGCGGCATTACTTTTACCTGTATATTAAACAGCATGAGCAGAAGGTTTAAAAATCAGTGAAATAAGAATATAGGCAATAAACAGCACCGGCACGGCCAGCCAGTGCAGCAGGAGTCCGGCGATGATTCCAATCACCAACAGGATAATTTTAGGCAGGTTATTCGCCGGCTTGTAATCGGTGAACTTCATGGCCATGATGGGCAGATTACTCACCATCATCCATGACAGCAGCACGGCAATACCATAAAGAAACCACTTGTTTACCAGCCAGTCGCTGATGTTCAGCATCCCCCCGCCATAGTGCAGGATCAGCGGGAAGGAAGCCACCAGCAATCCGGTGGCGGGCGTAGGCACTCCGCAGAAACAATAGGATTGCTTCGTATCAATATTGAATTTTGCCAGGCGGAAAGCGGCCGCCACCGCCACAATAAATACTGGGAACAACAGCCACAGCGATACCTCCAACCCGTTTTCCTCGCGCAGGTAACTCATCCGGAGTAACTGAAACAACAATACCGAAGGCGCCACGCCAAAACTCACCACATCCGCCAGGGAATCCAGCTGCTTGCCCATCTCAGAACTTACTTTAAAAAAGCGGGCTACAAAACCATCCAGGAAATCGATTACACCGGCTGCATAGAGCAGCAAGGCCGCCAGCGGCAGGTTCTCCGGAATATTAAAGGAACTCACCCCGTCATCAGCCGTATAGATGCTGATATTGTTCGTCTGCAGCGCCAGTACGATGGCCATGCACCCAAAAACCAGGTTCAGCAGCGTAAATAAATTGGGCAGGTTTTTCATTTTCTGTCTTTACAGTAAAAATTATTTACCAGGTAAATAGATGTTTTTGTTTTCAATTCATGTGAAGCGTTTCACACAACGAAACAACGAAGACAAAGGACACAACACTCAGATTACAACACCTCCATCCCATTTCATCACATTCATCACATTTCATCACATTTTATCACATTTTATCAAATTCCTCCCATCACCAAATCATCACATCACCAAATCACCAAATCACCAAATCATCACATCACCAAATCACCAAATCATCACATCACCAAATCATCACATCACCAAATCACCAAATCCTCAAATCCTCTTCATCATCCGCTCAATCTCCTCCGCCTCAATCGGGATATTCTTCATCAGGTCTTTATTCCCATTGCGGGTGATCCAGAAATTGTTTTCAATCCGTATACCCATCTTTTCCTCTTCAATATAAATACCCGGCTCGATGGTAAACACCATGCCCGCTTTGATGGGTTCGGTACGGGTACCCAGGTCGTGTACATCAATACCCAGGTGATGGGAGATGCCATGATACAGGTATTTCCGGTAAGCCCGGTTGGCGGGGTCTTCGTTTTTGATATCGCTTTTCTTCAGCAGTCCGATCTTCTGGAATACCACCGTGGCTTCATCCCCTACTTTCTCCGTATAATCCACGATGCTGATGCCCGGTTTGAGGATGCTGGCAGCATAGCGGTGCAGGTGCAGGCAGGCATTGTACACCGTTTTCTGCCGGCGGGTGAATTTGCCGCTCACCGGTACGGTACGGGTAAGATCGGCCGCATAGTTACCATACAAGGCGCCGAAATCCATCAGCAGCAGCTCCCCTTCCTTACACTCCTGGTTATTCTCCACGTAATGCAGGGTACGGGCACGGTCGCCGCTGGCGATGATACTGCCATAGGCCTCCCCGGTAGCACGCTGGCTGAGGAAG